>PDWJ01002023.1_pt1 | contig 26747 bp, 21 predicted proteins | sample 1430881 | NCBI WGS metagenome assembly PDWJ01 (sample SAMN01162460, study PRJNA174530) | Oral metagenome, whole genome shotgun sequencing project. | biome: Marine environment; feature: Marine mammal; material: Swab sample of the gingival sulcus; isolation source: swab sample of gingival sulcus...
TTGACTAAAGGAAAGCTAAGCTATTCAGAGGCTAATTTCCCTGTTGCACAGAGCGTTCTTCTAAAAGCACAAAGCCGCTGGGCTGATACCAATATTGAACCAAACGCTGAGGTTGAGTACTGGCTTAATTTGGCTCAAACTGCATTGTTAGTTACCTCCGGACGTACTATAGAAGAAACTGATCCTCTATATCCTGAAATGAGTCAGTACCTTAATCAGGCAAAATCTGACTTTAAGAACGCGCGATTAGAGTATGACCGTGGTAAAAATGCTGCTGCTGATGATTATTTCACCAGTGCTGAAAAGAGTATCCTCTACGTACAGCAGTTTTTCCCTTTCAATGAAGAGGCAAGGGTTCTGAATCTGAGAATTAGCCAGTACCGTGATCCGGAACGTTTTAAAGAGCTTTTTAAATTGGATTTTGACACTGCAAAAAAACGGATTGATACAAACCCAAGGGCCGCGTATATTGATCTCAAAGACCTTGAGGCCATATATCCTTCTTATCCTGGCTTGAAAACCGCGATAATTAATGCTGAATATGCATCCGGAATCAAGGTTAAACCACCTGATCCGAAAAAACTTAACCGAAGTTCCGAATTATACGATCTTGCTTACAGTATTGTACGTAGAAATGTTCGTTCAGAATTTAATGTTGCTATTAGTTATCTTGATGAAGCAATCAAACTGAATCCCGATAATGATGATGCTATAAGGCTTAAAGACCGAATCTCAACCGATGTTGGAGGCACCGCAGCAGAAGTCATGTCTAATACCGATCAGCAGCTTTATAATGAAGCCGTAAATGAATTTACATCCGGTAATTATTTGAAGGCCAGAATCATTGTTGAAAGACTTCTTAAAGATCCCGACAATCAGAGAAATCCGAAATTGATGGACCTGAAAGAAAGGATTGAAAGAACAAGATGAAATTAATACGCTCTTTAACTGCCGTTTTTATAATATTAATTACGTCTTCAGTATTTACTTATCTCGGCGCGCAGGAGCTTTACTGGGAAGATGAAGAAGTCCTGGTAAAAAGCGGTGCTGATTTTTCAAGTACTGCGTCGGGCGGAGATCTGATAGCATCAATATGGCAGGAAGGTGTAAGAACGGGAGATGAAGGCGGTGAGTTTTATCTTTCAGGTATTTTTTTACGCGACGGTGAAGAATGGACAACAAACAAAAGATTTGCAGGACCATATACCTATACAGGAAACCAGAATTATTTCTTTTCTTTTGTAGTTGACGATTCAGGAGTAATTACCCTTGCTGTTTCTGAAAATGATAATTCTGTCGGTGTATATAGATCCAGTGACGGAGGTATGGACTTTGAATTAATTTACAGTTCAGAGGCCTTCCCCGTAAGGGTTGCCCCAAGGCTTTCAAGACGTTCTGACGGGGGTCTTATCCTTTTTGTAACGCAGGAGTCTTTTCAGGATAACTTTAGTTCCCTTGGAATATATTATTCCGTATCTGATAACGGAAAACGCTGGACCAGATATAGACAGCTTGCGCCTGAGCCTGAACTTAAGGGTAATTTTCTTCCCTCACATACCTCATGGAGGGGACGTGAATTTGTTGTTTTCCAGGCCTTTAAAATAGGAAGCACATCAACCTTTCAGCTTTATCTTAAATACAGTGATGACGGCGGAAGAAGATGGTCAGACTCCATTTTTCTGACAGGTTTTGAAGATGAAAGTGAGTTTTATGAAGGGGACCCATTTGTATTTGATAACCAGAGGCCCTTTATTCTTGGAACGCCCTCTGGTATCAGCTTTGTATGGGAGCGGAGTTTTTTGGGCGGAAACCCCCAAATATATTATGGAAGAATTGATTTTGACGGAAATCTTTCTCAACTCCCTGAACAGGTAAGTAAGGGATTGTCTGAATGCCGTTCCCCAAGGCTTTCACATTACCGCGGCAATGATCAAATAATATGGTTTGATAACCGTTCAGGAGACTACCATAATATTCTCGCAAGCAAAGATGGTGTTTTCTGGAATGAAGATGATTTGAATTATTTAACAGCAGGATCATCAGTTTTCGGAAATATTCTGATTAGCAGCGGAGAAATGTTCATAATTTGGGAGAATGACTACCAGAGAAAAAAACGTCTCATGATGCTTGCTCCGGATAAATCTATAATAAAGCCGGTTATGCGCGCGGCCAATTTTACCTCAGGCAAGCCTTCAAGACAAAACAAATACGTAATTAGATGGAATTCTCCAGAGGATTCATCAGGTATCTCAGGTTATTCATATTCATGGGGGCCGGATAAGAGTATTGTGCCTGAAAAAAAACTGAAGATGCTGGATAAAAACAGAAAAATGACCGTTGAATTTGATCAGGACGGTAAATACTATTTTCAGGTCATAGCGCAGGATTATGCGGGTAACTGGTCAGAACCTTCTATCATTGAAATAATCCGTGACACCACTCCTCCGGGCCGTGTAACCTTTATTGAGCCTGAGGTTGATGAAAATGGAGCACTTCTTTCAAATACCTCTTCAATATCCTGGCTTCCTCCTGAAGAAGAGGTCTCCGGATACAGCTATAACCTTCAGTTTCTAAGAAGATGGAACTGGTCCGGTGATGAGGCTTCACTCAGTTTCAGAACTCCGGCCGCAAGGGTTATGACCAAAAAAACAGACTATCCATTCAGGAATATAGATAATGGCTTATGGGCTCTTAATGTCAGAGCTATAGATGTTGCAGGAAATATAGGTGAAACCGAAACCATGCTGTTCAGGCTTAATAAATATATTCCTGTAACATATATAACCAAAATTGAAAGTGAACGAAATGATCTCGGTGTAGTAAAGTTAAAGATTATCGGACGGGGTTTTTCTGTGGGTGGTAAGGTCAGTCAGGTAATTCTTGATCGGGACGGTATAGAACCCTATGATTATATCTATCTTCGCGATGATGATTTGTTTACCGTTGAATCAGACCGCTATATTTCAGGTCCGGCTCTTGAGGATATTGAAGCCGGCAAATATAGAATAGGCCTTATCCATCCAAAGAGGGGTCTGTACTTCACTAAAAACGGTATTTCTATCGAGTCTTCGGGAACCGTAAAATTAGGTGATTTTTCAGTAGTTCCGGAACGTCAGCTTACCGGTGTTTCTGATAAAAAATTTACGATACCATTTAAATATATTTTATTTGGTTTAATTATGCTTCTGCTTTTGATACTGTTTATTTTTACATTGAGCAGGACTATAAAGGTTGTTTCGGAGGCCAAAATTTTAAGGCGCGAGGCTTTAGCCCTTATTGAGGGTGATTCATTTGCGATAAAAGAGCAAAAAGAGAGGATATCTCAAATGGCAAAAATACGTATGGGGCTTAGGTTCAAATTTTCACTTCTAATGACAGTTCTTGTGCTGTTGATCGTTTCAATGATCTCTATACCGATTGCATTTATAACATCGGAAAATCAGAAGGATATTCTCGCCTCAGGTCTTGAAGACAGGGTTGAGGTTTTGATAGAAAGTATAACCTCAGGAGCCAGAACCTTCCTCCCTTCAGGTAATATTATTGAGTTAAGTACTCTTCCGTCTCAGATGTCCGCTTTGGGTGAAGATGCGTTATTTGTTACAATAACAGGTCACGGTAACACCTCATCTGAAAATTATGATCCTGATAAATATGATTATGTCTGGGCCACAAATGATTCTTCCCTTACTGATAAGGCCGGGACTGCCGGAGATTATCTTATGACAGATACTATTTCAGAGTTCTCAGATGATCTTGCATTATTCGTTAATGATCAGGCTTCTTCGAAGGTAGGGTTAATAGTTGATGACATAGAAAGGCTTAACAAACAGGTTGAACCTCTGGTTGCGCGGTTTATCAGAACCGGAAACCGTGAAGATGAGAAGGCTATTGACAGTATTCAGGATGAGCTTAGAGAGCTTGATAAAGAGCTCAACGCAAGGCTTTATGAGGTCGGTAATACTGTGTCAAGTTTTCCTGAGTATAATTCAGAAGATCTTTCTTTTGAGTTTTCCGATTATGTTTTTTATAAACCGATAGTTTATAAGGCCCAGGGAGATAATTCCTACTTCAGGGGTATAGTTAGGCTGGTCAGTGCTTTGATCTTATCCTCAATTATTATCCGGCCGATAAAGGCTCTCGTGCGCGGTGTTGAATTAATTCGTGATACTGAAGATAAGGAACAGCTGGAAAATCATCAAATAATGATTAATACCCATGATGAGATATCTCTTCTTGCTGATACTGTTAATCAGATGACCTCAGGTTTGGTAAAAGCTGCTGTTGCCAGCAAAGACCTGACAGTCGGTAAAGAGGTGCAGAAGATGTTTATCCCGCTTGAAAAAAATGAAGCCGGACTTAAGACCTCAATAGGCAGGGAAAATACCGATAATATAGATTTTTTTGGGTACTATGAGGGAGCAAAGGGTGTATCCGGTGACTACTTTGATTTTAGAAAAATAGATCAGGTTCATTATGCTGCTATTAAATGTGATGTTGCCGGTAAGGGTGTTCCTGCATCTCTGATAATGGTAGAGGTTGCAACCATCTTTTTGAGTTTCTTCAGAAATAGAAAAACCCAAAAAGATCAGTATGGAAAACCTGTTGTCCCCAATATCGTGGATCTTACATACAGTATTAATGACATGCTTGAAGAGCGGGGGTTTCAGGGACGTTTTGCCGCTTTTACAATTATAATTATAAATTCTGAAACCGGTGAGCTTAATATTTGTAACGCGGGGGATAAACTTCTTCATATATACGATCACAAACAGCGAAAGATGGTAATCAAGGAACTTCCTGAATCTCCTGCCGCGGGAGTTTTTGATTCCGATGTTGTAAGAATGGGTACCGGATTTGTTCAGGTTAATGATAGAATGAATCCCGGAGACAGTCTCCTTATGTTTACAGACGGTCTTGAGGAAGCGCAGAGAAAATTCCGTGATGAAAAGTTTAGTATAATTGAATGCAACTGGAAGGGACTTGAGCGCGGAACCGAACATGATACCCATCCTGTTGGAAATGATAACGAAGAATTTGGTATACCAAGAATACACGCAATAATAAATGCCATTAATAATCGTGAAAAATACTCACTTTATAAATATCATAATCCATTTGGAGATGAAGAACTCATCTTTGATTTTACAAAACTGAATGGTTCAATAGAAGACATAGTAATGGCTGCAGTATCGGTTGAGCGTGTATTCAGGCTTTATCCTGATCCCTCCGCAGGACAGGAAGATCGTGTAAATGTAGATAAGGCCATTGTTAAATTTTTAAAGGCTACCTTTGAAGGCTACGACAGATATTTTGCCAACGAGATTCCCGGAAAGGAATCAGATCTGTTCATCAGTTTCAGCCATATTAAAGAAGATGAGCAGTATGATGATTTGACTATTTTAGGAATAAATAAAAAATAATGCAGAAATTTTTCTGTGAAAACTGCGGCAGACAGGTTGATAAAAACGAAGAACGCTGTCCGGGATGCGGCAGGTATTTTAAATCTGTAAAATGTCCAAGCTGCGGACTTGCAGGAAGTCCTGATTTATTTCTTGATGGATGTCCTTCCTGCGGTTATGCGGGAGAGCATCGGTCTTATGATATTTCTGATATATCATCATCTTTGAGCGGCAAGAAAAAAAGAAGACGAAAAGGGAAAATTGAAAAAGGCCGCGGCGGGAACGGATTTTCCGAGATCTTCTATAGAAGAATAATTCCTGTTTTACTGGTTTTACTGATTATCCTTATTATTTTACTGTTCCGGATAAGCTGGTAGAAGCTCTTTTGGAATAGAGTTCCATAATGGATCATCAGGCAGCGGCGCGCTCAGAACGGTTCTTTCACCTGTTGAAGGCAGATCTATCGTTAAAGAGAGCGCGTGAAGGTGTATTCCCCCTCCGGGGTTTGTCCGTCTTGCGCCGTATTTTACATCTCCCTTTATATGACAGCCTGCTGCTGCAAGCTGAGCTCTAATCTGGTGCTTCCGGCCGGTCTTAAGGTTAATATCAATAATCCAGTATCTTTCAGTTTTAAAAAGCAGGCTATAATCAAGTACTGCACGCCTTGTTTTAAGACCCGGCGGCCCCTCCGCCTCCGGGACGTTCTCGCCGTAAGGCTTTGCAATTACTTTATTGCTCCTTTTCCCGGAAGGAATCAGCAGCATATTCTCAAGCCTTCCGCTTTCCGCCGGAGGGGCCGCATCCACGGCGCAGATATACCGTTTTTGAACCCTTCCGTTTATGAATTGTTTTGAAAGAGCTGCCGCAGAGCCTTTGTGTCGGGCAAAGAGAATTATACCGCTGGCGGGCGCATCCAGTCTGTGCACAATATAAAGCCTTCCAAACTCCTTCTCAAGACGGGCTGAAAGGGTTTCTATATCGTCCCTCTTTGTTTGAATAAATTCACCGGATTTTTTATTTACTGCAACAATATCTTCATCTGAATATAGAATCACCCAAAGAGTTTTATGTTAAAATAATAAAATGTCAACAAGATTCTTTACAAATGCTTATACTGAATTTACAATTGTTGGGTAAGTTGGAGGGAAAATGAAAAAAAGCTTAATTATATTGTTTCTTCTAATAATTGTTTCTTCATCTGCCGTTGCCGGTGACTTCAGCTTTGCGTTTGAAGACGCAAGGTTTCACAATGATTTTTTCTTCGGGTTTGCCCCTTTTTATGTAAGAGCAGGTGTTGATTATTCCGGTTTTGAAATCATTGATGGACAAAGAACCGACCTTTTTATAATTGGCGGAGGGGCTCTGATTCATTCCAAAATCTGGACTGATAAATCGGGACTTCCTGTCAAATACTCTGATACAACAGCCTCTGACTTCAAAGACGCAAATTCATACAGCAAGTTTCAGGGAGATTTTTCACTTAGGCTGGAGCAGGGGCTCTTTCAGGAAAAGGATCGTGATAAGCCTCTTCTGGCTGGATATGTTAAATATGCGTTTCATTGGACTTCCCCCCATGAAAACTGGAATGGAGGTATATCTACCTTCCTTGATGGAGATTTAGCCGCATACCCTGATAACAAGGGCACTGCCTCAAATATTCTTCAGACAGGTATTAAGATAGACAGACTTGATAAAACAGATGTTTACAACGGGTTTAGGGTTGATTCATCTGTTAAATGGGCACCTAAGTGGTTTTTTAATGACATAAGAGGAAGCAGCAGCTTTGTTAACCTGAATCTGACAGCAAAGGGCTACTACAGCCTTTTTGAAATAAAGAGAGCAGACAGCGATCTTACGTTGATAGGTATATATCTAGCAGACAGGGTTCAGATTGATTACCTCAGCGGGGATGCAATCCCCCAGTTTTTTCAGGAGGGGGCCTCTCTTGGAACCAAGATGCGGGGTTTTGAAAGTAATTCTCTGGGTACCGAATTTACTGTTGTAAACAATTTTGATATAAGAATTTACGGAACCGAATTCCTGAATAATATAAACCCTGTTCTACAGTTATTTTTCGATTCAGGTTTCCAGTCCGGAAATTATTTTAATACAGAATACAATGCGGGTGGAAACTTTTTCTGTTCCACAGGTTTTGAGATCGCACTCAATATTATTGACTTTGCTCAGGTTGGTTATCTTTTTGGTTTCCCGCTTGTCGGTCAAAATATCCAGCAAAAAACTATGCTTGGGCACATAATATTCAGGTATAAATTCTAATTGGAAAGTCCTGTTATTGTTTTTTTGCTGATAATCTCGGGAAGCAGAATCCCTTCTGCTGAACCTGAAGGGTACCATAGATAAAATGGAACTCCGGCCCTGCCATACTGGTTCATCCATTTGTTTATCTCAGGATTCTTATTTGTATAATCACCGTGAATTAGAATTGCATTCTGTTCTTTAAAGAAATTTTCTGCCTCGTCAGTAAATAGAACAGTGCCCTCGTTTGTTCGGCATGTCATACACCATTTTGCTCCGAAGGCCAGAAATACCGGCCTCTCTCCGCCGATCTTTTCAATAGCTGTCTCCGGAGAAAACTCAATCCATCCGCTCCACTCTGAACCGGCCTGTTTTTCATTAACAGCTGTGTCGGAGGTCTCTACAGCCGGAGCCAGAAAAATAAACGCACTCCCGGCAATGAGAATGGCTCCTATAATCAGCCCGGTTATTCTTTTCCGTGTTGAAGCACCCGGAGCTGTAAATTTACCATATATCCAGCATGCAACAGCCACTGCTGTAAGATAGATTAATACTCTGCTTAAAAAGCCTTCCGTACTTTGATAAGTAAGAACGTCTATAAGCCATACCGATGTACCGATCAGCAGAAAACCCATGATCTCACGGAAGGTATTCATCCACGCTCCGGGTTTAGGCATTTTTGATACAACAGCTGGAAAGAATCCTATCAGGATAAATGGAAAAGACAGCCCCAGCCCTGTCATGAAGAACACCGCAAGAATAACCGGGGCAGATTGTGAAAATGCAAAACCTGCCGCTGTACCGAGAAATGGGGCGGTGCAGGGGGTAGCAAGTAAAACGGCAATAACTCCGCTGAAAAAATGTGAACCCGCACTTGTTTTACCGTTTGTTGTTACAGTTCCTGTTTTCATGACCGGTGCTGAAATTGTGAATACCTCAAAAAGTGATAGTGCGAAGATAAAAATAATTGTAAGCAAGCTCAGAACAAAAGCCTTGTTTTGGAATTGAAAACCCCATCCTACCTGTTCTCCTGAAGACTTTATGATAATTATTACAACCGCAAGTGCAAGAAGCGAAATAATAACTCCTGCAGAATAAACCATTGATGAGCCGAGAATCTGTTTACGGTTTTCACCACCCTGTTTAACAAGGCTTAATGCCTTAATTGATAATACCGGAAGTACGCATGGCATAACATTAAGAAGCAGGCCGCCCAAAAATGAAAGAAGCAGGAAAAACAGGATGTTGGATGAGGTCCTTTCTTTAGCTTCTGCTTTATAATTATGTCCTGCCTTAATTTCTTTTGACTGGGGGAAGAGACACATACCCTGTTCATTACAGAGCTGCCATGAAGCCTTTACCATTACATCTTTTTGCTTATCCGGGCTAAAACCCAAAAGAGGGGCTTCCAATACGGTTTTACCGTAATAATTTATTAATTCACCCTTATTTTTACCCTCAGGATAGCTGATCTTTCCTATACTAAGTTCCGGGGGGGAGGAGATCATAAAATTAAAAAAATCCTGCTGTAATGTCTGATGAAATCCTTCCGGAAAGTTATATTCAAGTCTTATCAGAAAGTTCCCGCCTGTTCCATTGGCTATTTCTGCCCTTATTTCTACATCAGGTGCTGATTGGGCATAAAGTCCGGATAAAGATATAATAAATAGAGTAATTATTGCTGTTATTCTTTTTGTTTTCATATTTTTACTCCCATACTAAGTAATAATACTGAAAAATTATATAAACCATGACCTATTGAAATTGCATGGATAGATTTAGTTCTTATAAATACAAAGGATAAGAAGACTCCTATTATTGTTGTTCCAGCAAAGGCAAAGTAGCCCTCATAAATATGACCGGCTCCGAACAGTATTGAAACCGATACCACAGCAGGAAGTACCCCCGTCCCGATCTTGCGAAGTGTTTTATACAGGTAGGCCCTGAAGAAAATTTCTTCACTGTAACCTGTCAACATACATGAAATAAATACAAGGGGAATAAGTTCTTTTCTACTGAATTTCCAGCCTGCCCCGTATATTAATTGGTTGTCTGTTTCCGGAAAAATAATCGTTACAATTAATCCCAATGGTATAATACAGAGAAGAATACCGCCAAGGGTAAGAAGGGCTTTGGGTAAGTCCGAAAATTTAAATGCTCTTATATCAAATTCTGAAAGATTCCGGTCCGGTTTCAATAAAATAATGTATAAAGTAAGCATTATTTGGGGTGTTATCAGTATTATATAATAGATGTTTAAAAAGATACTCTCAAACATATCCGGTGATGTTTCCTGCAAAAACTGAGTAAGATATCCCGGCAAAAAGAACACAGAAAACAATAAAAGGGGTTCAAGTAGAGGAATATTAAAAAAAAACTTCTTTATACTGGAAATATTTTGATTCACACAGTAGAATATTACTAATATATCTTTATTGCAAGGGAAATTGTGCAGTTACAGTTAATAAGGTAATAGTTCGATACTAATATTATGTGGATTATTCTTTGTGTAATATTTATTCTTTTCATGATCCTCATTTTTATCCTGAGGAAGCTTGGCGGGGGAAACTTTCCCTGGATGCAGTTTTATGCAAAAGGCCGTGAATCAGGATTCAGTATGAAAGAAATTCATCTGCTCAGAAAAGTGGCAGTTGAGAACAGGCTCGAAAATCCAACATCCCTGTTCTGGTCAATTAAGCAGCTTGATAAATCAATACGGGGCACGATAATGAGATTCCGTAATGAGGGTGTATATACAGAAGAAAATAATGTAAATTTTGTTGGTAAACTCTTTGATTTCAGGCGGCGGGTTGAATTGAATCTTCCGAAGTATAAGCTTGGATTGAAATCAAGCCGCAAGATAGCTACTCATCAGAAGATAAAGATAAATCTTCCGGGTGCAGGTTTATACTATTCCAGTGTTGTTGAAAACCTTCGAAAATATATGGCTATTTCCTATCCGGAAGGCCCCGTTCTGCCTGACGGCTTTGATTGGAAGGGTCAGGAGATAAGTATTGCTTTCTGGCGGGGTGATGATGCCGGTTATGTTTTTGATTCGACTGTATTGGAAGATTATTCTGACAAGAATTATGCAATTTTACATATAACACATTCTGATAACCTTATTAGAAGCCAGAAGCGCTCATCGGTCAGGGTTGAGGTAAACAAACCTGCGCAGTTGTATCTTATGAAAAATCTTCTGGATTCAAATGATGTTGAGGAAAAAACATCCGGATTGCGTTGCCGTCTTCTTGATGTTTCTGAAGGGGGAGCTGCCCTGCTGATTGGCGGAAAGGCCAAGGTCGGAACTGTAGTTAAACTTCAGTTTGTTCTTTCTCCGTATAAGATACGTATGGTCGGAACTGTAAGGGGAGTAAGTTTTAACCCAAAGAAAAACCAGTCTGTTCTTCATGTGCAGGCCGCTCCTATGCACCCCATAATGCGTAATCAGCTTTTATCGTTTGTTTATAATATCTTTGGTGAACGAGAACCAAGAAAAACAAGGCGCAGGTTTTCAAATTATTAAGTTTCAAATTATTAAGAGGGTTGGATGAAGAGATTAACTTTCGCTTCGATTTTTATAATATTTATTTTTACGGTTACAACACCGCTGTTCAGTTCGGATAATCCCGAGGTTGTAGAAGCCTTCAGGAAAAATTTTACCCGCGGCAGTCTTGCCACAAAGGTAAGAGTTCTTCAGGATTCTCTGGAATATGAAGATGTTGATATGTCACCCCTGTATCTGCTTTCGCTTGAGTTTATTATAAATAACTCATGGATGCTTCAGAATGACTCAACAGGCCGTGATCTGATGTTTTTTACCATCAGATTATTGGGAACAGGAGCAGTTGCCGAATCAGCTGATAATTTATGGCAGTTTTTTAATGATGTAGAAGATTCACCAGCTAAAATAGAAATAATGAATGCTCTCGGCGATACGGCGGCAGGTAAGCCCGAGATTATTTATGGAATAAACAACTGGCTTAGAAACTATAATGCCGGGTTTAAGGCTGGTAAAAAACCTGATAATAAGCTGGTTGCCGAAACAGTTACTACACTCGGAAAGATTGGAGATCCAACATCTTTTCCTATTGTTTTTACAACGGGAACAATAGGCTATGATCAGATTGTAAATGACTCTGCCGCGGAAGCCCTTGGAAAGATAGACGGATATTTTGTTGATCATATCCTTGAGGTAATAAGAACCAGCATGCCTGAAGAAAAGATAGCGGCAATTAAGGCTGCCTACGGGCAGGACAGCCTTGTCCGTGAAGATAAGGCATCAATTGCGCTTGAAGGTCTTGATATAGGTCTGTATTCGCAGCCTGAAGTTCTTGAAGATGAAGATCTTCTTCGTGAGCTCAGATATGAGGCTGTAAGGCAGCTTAAATCGCTGAACTGGGCTGGTGCCACAGATAATCTTGTAAAGCATTTTGATAATACTGTCTTTGAATATGAGGAGGGAATCTGCAGAAAGGCTAATCTTATAGAGGCTATTGATGCCCTTGGCAGCGCAGGAACACATGATGCCGCTGTAAGACTTACCCTATATCTTGAGGTTCTGAATTCTTATACTGAAAATGGTCAGATTGTAGATGAACAGATTATAATGAGTGTGATAAGGAATCTTGGTCTGCTTGGAGACAGTACTGCATTCGATTATCTCCTGTATACGGGCTATCTTAATTATTCAGGTGTCGTTAAGAGGGCTGCAAGGGAGGCTCTGCAAAATCTTAAAAATATTTAATAAAACAATTATTATTAAGATATCAAAAAATCCTTTAATCTACGGATTATTCTTATCGCTGTTTATAAGAATGGCTTTTATAGAAAATTTTGACAGCCTCAACCGTTTTATCATATCATCGGCAGTTATAATTCTTTCAGCCGCGGCCTTCTTTTTTCTGACACTTTACTACAGGTCAAAAAAAGAAACCCAGGATACAGTTTTTCTAAACTGCTTGTCATCCGTTAGAATATTTTGGGCTGCGTTTGCAGCGGGATTTTTTATCAGCCTGAGTTTTTCGTCTTATTCAGCCAATCCTGCCTGGTGCGGCATCCCGGCGGCCGAAGTCTGCTCAATAAGCGGATCAGCCGAATCTGACAGCCGCAGGATTTCAAACGGCAGCTATATGCTTGAATTAAGGCTGTCAGAAGTTAAAAACATCCGCGGTACACGGGCAGGGGCCGGGGGCAGGACCCTTCTTTTTTTCAGAGATAATCCCCGAATACGCAGCGGCAGACAGCTTACTGTAGATACAGAGCTCAGCGTTTCGGAAGAATATGCGGCTGTGATGAAAAAACAGGCTGCCGGCGGATTTTCATACCTCAAGGATTCTGCCTGCTTCACCGCTTCACCTGCCCCCGGAACAGTTGTTAAAACGGGCTGGAACTCCGCGGCCGCCCGTTTCAGATCCGGCATCCTTTCGCGCATAGAGGAACGCAGCCTTGGGCTAGGTACTGAAGCCTCCGGTATGTTTCTTGCGCTTTTTACCGGTATGCGCGGAAGCCTTCCCCCGGGTGATTCTGAGCTGTTCAGGCGTGCCGGCAGCTCACACATTCTGGCCTTATCCGGCATGCATCTGGCAATAATATCTACAATTCTGTTTCTGGTATTAAGGCCTCTTCCCGGAAGAAAGCCGGCTTTTTTTATAAGCTGTATGGCCATAACCGCTTATCTGTATCTTACCGGTTTCGGTATTTCTCTTGTCAGGGCCGCCCTGATGTATCTGTTTTGCGGGGCAGCATTTGCCTGGTACAGAAGATTCAGGCTTATTGATGTATGCATACTCGCATTTGTTGTGTCAGTTATAATTGCCCCATCCTCATTCTATACGCCGGCTTTCAGGCTGTCGTTTGCGGCGGTAGGCGGGATAATCCTGTTATCTCCAATTCTTGACAGATTTATGAGCCCATGGCTGCCTTCTTATATAAGCAAGGCCTTTGCCGTATCAGTTGCGGCCCAGCTGGCAGTGGCTCCGCTTTTAATTAAGAGCTTTGGTGAATTATACCCATCAGGAATTATTGCGGGAATTATAATTGCACCCATGGTTACTGTTTTTATATGGATTGGTATAACCTATCTTATAACAGGTGCAGGTTTTTTTGCGGCTGCGGCTTCAATGCTGTATAAGGCCATAAAGGCATCAGCATCAGCTGCTGCGGGGATTCCTTCCATAAGCGGAGAGCTGATACCAAAGGCAGGTATCATCTGGGCCGGGATGCTTATTTTGATATTAATTTACAGCCTATACAGGAGAAAGGCAGATGGAATATCCGGTGAACTATGATTCTCCGTCAGAGCTGAAAGAATTTCTTGATAAACATGATCTTGGCATGAAAAAGAGTTTTGGCCAGAACTTTCTTGTAAACAGGGGAGCAAGAGAGAAGATCATATCTTTATTGCCGCTTCAGAATAGTTCACGGATATGGGAAATAGGGCCGGGGATAGGCGCTATGACATTTCACCTTCTTCAGCATGAGGTTGATCTTGCTGTTTTTGAAATAGATCACGGTTTTATAGATATCCTAAGCGTATTTTACGGTAAATTTCATAATTTTGATATCATTGAGGGCGACTTTCTTAAAATCTTTAAAAAATTACGTAAAGAAAAGCCTCCGGCACCTGATTTTATATTGGGGAACCTTCCCTATGTTACCGGTTCAGTCATGATAGCCGAGATTGTTAAATCAGAGATAAATCCTGAAAGAATGGTCTTTACCTTACAGAGAGAGGTAGGCCAGAGGATGGCCGCATCACCCGGAGAAAAGGATTACTCCAGTTTCTCCCTTGTCTGCCAGTCAAAGTATGATATATTTCTGCGGGGAATTTTAAAACCGGGTTCATTTTATCCAAGACCTGAGGTGAACTCCGTAGTTGTTGAGATGAGGGCTCACGGAAATTTTAAACCAGGTTTAAGTTCGGTTTATTACAGTTTAATAGATGACCTTTTTTCAGCAAGACGTAAAAAGATATCAAATAACCTGGCCCGAAGCAGTTACTCTGAATCTTTTGGAAAGTATTTTATTCTTGAATCTCTGAAGACTGCGGGAATTTCTCCGGACTGCAGGGCAGAAACATTATCTGTAAAAGATGTCGAGCAGCTGAGCAGAATCATTTCAAAAAATATAAAATAATCGGACCATATTTTTGACTTATGATGATTGAGTAAATATAATCAATATAAGCCTGTATCACTACAGGCTTATTATAGGGAGATGCTAATATGAAAAAAATGACAATTGCCATTATTACGGCTGTATTACTTCTTTTTGCTGCCTGTACCAGCATACCAGAAAAAGGTGATTCAGTATCATCAGGTAAAAAAGAAGCAGCAATCGAAATGCAGGATGTTGCATATAAATTAAAAGAGACATCTTTTTTCAGTGATGGATATATTGAATCTTATAAGGTTTATACATACAACGAAGATATGACTGTTGCCCGTGAAGATCTTTTTGATTCATTTGATGAGATCACTGAATCAGCTGTCTATGAAGGTGCTGCTGAATACGAAGTAAAACGCTCATTATTTAATAAGCGCGGAGAGCTTCAGTCCTGGAAAAAGATACTGAAAGATGCTGAAGGTCTTATAAGCAGGGTAGAGATGTATAATAGAGAGGATCAGCTTCAGACCGCCTCAGAATATATCTATGATAATCAGAATAGGAAGGTAGAGTGGACTGTATATGATAAGGATAATATCAGCCTTTCAACTACAAAATATCTTTATGACAATTCCCTGAATACCAGGATAGATATTTATGATCAAGCCGGCAAACTTGTTGAGTATTTTGAGCTTGAGTACAGCGGTGAGAAACTCGTTAAAAAAAGCCACTATAACTCAGCGGGAAAGCTTAAGGACGCAGTTGTTTATGAGTTGGATGGTGAATTTGTAATTGCGGAAAAGCACCTCAGGGCAAATGGTTCAACATCACTATTAATAAAGATTTTAAATGATGAGAACGGAAGCCCTGTAAAGGCCGAATACTACGATGGTAACGGCAAGCTTAAAGACTGGATTGAGACCGAATATGAGTATGTCTCGGAAAGTGTAAAGGTCTGGAAGTAGGGGGAGGATTATGCAGAAACATATAAAATCAATAATATTATTTATTTTTATAATAGCTGCAGCACCGGCTTTCAGTGATGAGATGAGTGCTGTATGGGCAAGAATATATAATGGAACCGAAGATCTTGAAGCCAGACTTTCAATTATGCAGAATATAGTTGATCTTCATGACAGGGGTATGGAACCGGTTATTACAGAAGCCTTAAAAGAAATAGTTTACTCCCGTGATGACTCAATGAGTTTTTATGAAAGGCAGCTGAATGATGACCTCACAGCCATGATGCTTCGTGAGCTTGGCAGTTTAAAGGCCTCCTCTGCCGCACCGGAAATGTTTAAGGTTATGGATACCACTGAAGATGAATTTCTTAGATCAAAGGCCATCGTTGCTCTGGGAACTTCGGGAGCACGTGATTATGCTGAAAAAATTTCAGACCACCTTCGCTATATAAATTCAGATATTATCCAGATTGAAAATAATGAACATAGAAAGTCTATAGTTGACGCCTGTATCCTTGCACTTGAAAGGTTTAAGGCTCCAGTTGGTTTTAAGCCTGTATTCTATGCATCAATAGGAAGATATGATAGAAACAGCGTTATAAAGGCTGAAAGGGCTCTCCAGAATATGCTTGAAGACCCAACTGATCTGATTGTAGGCATAATTACCGAAGACAGCACATTTGAAACCCGTCTATTGGCTCTTGAGGTTGAAGAGCGCAGCAAAGCATCTGATGAACGTAAAAATGAGGCTGCAAACGCGGCTATTGAGGTTAGTCTTGTTTATAATGCAGCAACACCTTCGGAAAAGCAGTATCAGAACCGCGTAAAGGTTAAATCTACTGAAATGATTCGTGATCTGGGTGTCGCAAGTGAAGATTCGGTAAAATGGCTTGATCTTATGCTAAATAGCAGCACCAATGTTAATGAGCTTGTTACCTGCCTTCAGGCCCTGGGAACATATTCCAGTGACGCAGCTGTAAATGTTTTGACTACATATCTAAGTTTTCATAACCAGAGGCGGGCAGACGGCTATCAGTATAAGGATGAACGTGCGATCAGAGAATGCATAAACGCCCTTGCCTCAAGCGGAAATCCTGCCGCAAAGGCTTCGTTATCAATGGTTGAATATTCAGGATGGAGCAATAAAACGATAAGAATGGCAAAAAGTGCCATGAAGAATTTATAATATCAATGAAAAAGGGGCTGTCTTATAAGTAAGATAGTCCCCTTTTTATATGCATCTTATTCAAGAATGCCGGTATCCAGCATAATCTCCTTGAGGATCTTTTTGTTCTCTTCACTCATTTCGCAGAGCGGCAGTCTGTAAATATCCTTCATCATACCCTTAAGGAAACAGCCGTATTTTACCGGAACGGGGTTTGTCTCTATAAACATTGCCTTAAAAAACGGAAAAAGCTCGTAATGCATTTCCCTGGCATGTTCGAAATTACCTGCATTAGCCGTTCTGACAAGTTCTTCCATCTCTTTCGGGATAATATTTGAGGCAACAGAAATAATTCCGCTTCCGCCGCATGCGATAATCGGCAGTCCGAGGTTATCGTCTCCTGACAGTATCGTAAATTCATCGGGTTTTTTATGAGCAAGATCCATTACCTGCGGTATACTTCCGCTGGCCTCCTTTACACCGACGATATTAGGATGTTCGGCAAGTTTAAGCATTGTAGTGTTTTCAATATTTTTACCGCTTCTGCCGGGGATATTATATACTATCATCGGCATATCAACTGCTTCAGCGATTTCCATGAAGTGCCGGTAAAAACCCTCCTGTGAAGGTTTGTTATAATAGGGGGCAACCTGAAGGCTGTAGTCGGCTCCTGCCTCTTTTGCGTGTTTGGTAAGTCTTATAGCCTCGGCGGTTGAGTTTGAACCTGTTCCGGCAATTACTGGAACCCTGCCTGAGGTCTGTTCGATAACGGTTTCAATAACCTTATCATGTTCCTCATGATCGAGAGTAGGGCTTTCGCCGGTAGTTCCTACCGGAACAAGACCTGAAATTCCGCTGTCAATCTGAAAATCAACAAGCTGTCTTAAGCTTGTTTCATCAACCATGCCGTCTTCATTGAACGGGGTGACAAGCGCTGTAAATACACCTTTTAATCCCATTTTTTACCTCCTATAACACCTGCATGGATGCAGGTGTTTGTACAGGGAGTTTGAAGTTCTGCTTCAAACTCCAAAATTAAAAACGGCAGGGAAGCCGTTTTTAATTCCTCCTATAAAACCGCATGGATGCGGTTATTCGATCGGTAGTTTGGAGCTTTGCTTCAAACTACAAAAGATGTTGATATAAAATCTTCAACCCTGAAGAAACCTTTTTTCCCTATCAGCCATTCAGCCGCTAATACTGAACCAAGTGCAAAACCGCTTCTGTTTCTTGCTGTATGCCTTATTTCTATTGTGTCGGCATCAGAGTCCATAATAACGGAATGAGTTCCCGGGATTGCTCCTCCCCTGACTGAGCCTATATGCAGCTCATTTCCTTCAATAGCACGGTCAAGACGTTCGGTCACAATTTTTGATTTTAGATCTGAATTATTTATGATCTTTTCGCCTATGGTCAGTGCTGTACCTGATGGAGAATCCTTCTTGAGCTTATGGTGGTATTCGTTGACCATAATATCATATTGTTCAGCTGAATTTATAAGTGAAGCAGCCTTTTCAGTAAGCATAAAAAGAATGTGGGCCCCTATTGAGAAATTTGAACCCCATAAATAAGAGCCGCCCCCCTGTTCAACCAAGGCTTTGATCTGATCACGTTTATGATCCCATCCTGTTGTACCCACAACGGCCGGAACTCCCGCATCTGTATAAAGTTGGGCATTTTCTTTTATTGAATCAGGAAGAGCAAATTCAATCACCGTGTCAGCACCCTTTAGTACTTCAGATGTAAGCCTGCTGTAATCACCATTGCCGGATGGGTCTATCCGCCCGGCAATGCTGTGGCCGCGCTGAAGAAGTACCTCTTCAACCATGCGGCCCATTCTTCCATATCCTACTATTAAAACATTCATAAAATATCTTACAAAACTATTCCGACTGAGCCATGGTTACCGCGGAAGTAGTTACAATATCATCAACACTGCAGCCGCGGGACAGATCGCTTACCGGTTTTGCGAATCCCTGCAGAAATGGTCCGTAGGCATCAGCCCCTGCAAGTCTCTGGACAAGCTTATAGCCTATATTTCCTGCCTGCAGGTCGGGGAATACCAGAACATTGGCCTTTCCAGCAACCTTTGAACCCGGAGCCTTGCTGTCACCGATAGCAGGAATGATGGCTGCATCAAGCTGAAGCTCTCCGTCGATATTAAGATCCGGGCGTTTTTCCTGTGCAAGCTTTGTTGCCTGAACAACCTTTTCAACATTTTCATGGCTTGCGGAGCCCTTTGTTGAAAAAGAAAGCATCGCTGTACAGGGTTCAGCATCAAGAAAACGCCTGCATGATTCTGAAGCCGCAATTGCAATCTCTGAAAGCTGTTCAGCATCGGGGTTGGGTATTGTGGCACAGTCTGAAAAAATCATATTGCCGTTTACACCCCAGTCGGTACCGGGCATATACATAACAAAGCAGCTTGAAGCTGATTTAACACCGGGGGCGGTCTTGATTATTGTAAAAGCGGCTCTGAGAACATTTCCGGTTGAGTTTTCAGCCCCTGCAACCATTGCATCAGCATCGCCCTTTCTAACCATCATTGAGCCCCATTTAAGCGGTTCAACAATATCAGCCCTAGCCTCTTCCATTGTAACACCTTTTTTCTTTCTAAGCTCATAATATTCTTCAGCATATGAGGCAAGCTTGTCAGATTCTGCCGGATCAACAATGCTTATACCCTCAAGATTTACTCCGTTATCGGCCGCAGCAGCCTTAACATCAGCAGTTTTACCAACCAATGATACAGAAGCCGCAAGCCCCTCGTCTACTATTATTCTCGCTGCCTGAAGAGTCCGTTTTTCAGTACCCTCCGGAAGAACCAGGGCCTTCTGCAGCCTCTTTGCCTTATCTTTCATCAATTCCTTAAAAGCCATATCTTTTTCCTCCTATTGAGCCTGCATGGAAGCAGGCTTATTTAAATATACAGTTTGAAATTTATTTTCAAACTGAAAATAACAAAACAGCACGGAGGTTGTTTTGTTATTCATCCTCCTAGCCGCACGGATGCGGATAGCAGTTTGAAAATAATAGTATAAAAAAAGTATTTTGCAAAGTTACTCTTTAAAAGTAAGTAGAAATATCAGAGCAATATGTTGTATTATCATCCTATGAAGATAGCAGTATACGGCATGGGGCGTTTTGGCTCATTCTGGGCATCACAGTTGGATCGTCATTTTAAGACTGCAGGCTGCAATCGAATCGGCAGCCTTAGACACATCCCTCCATCAATTAAACAGATAACCGAAGAAGAGCTTTGTGAATATGATACAATATTTCTATGCTGCTCAATTAATGCGGTAGAAGAGGTCGTAAAAAGGATCGGCCCCAAACTGAAGCCTGAATCTGTGGTAATAGATACCTGTTCGGTGAAGGTTGAGCCCGCAAGGGTAATGCTTCAGCACCTTCCGCTTCACTGCGGAATAATTGCTACCCATCCTATGTTCGGTCCTGATTCAGGCCGTAACGGAATAAAGGGGCTTCCGATAGTATTTCATACAGTTCGTGATGTAAACAACTGCGGAGCCAGATGGCTTAATATATTTAGTAAAATGGGTCTTGATATACATAAAATGACTCCCGATGAGCATGATAAAGAGGCTGCCTTCACCCAGGGTATAACTCATTTTATCGGCCGTGTACTTGGCAGGTTGGAGCTTAAAGAAAGTCCTATTTCGACCCTTGGGTATAAAAAACTTATTGAGATAGTTGAGCAGACCTGTAATGACCCTATGCAGCTTTTTCATGACCTGCAGGCATATAATCCGCATACCGAAGAAATGCGGGTTCTTCTGAAGGCCGCATTGGATGAAACAATGGCGATGTTCTAGATGGACGGCTTTTGAACCGGAAGAATACGCTGAAGTCGGCTTAACAGCTGAATTGTTTATAAATCTGTTCAGCCTCTCATGGAATTTTACTTTTTTTTGCAATATAACTGAATATGACCTTTTTATGAATATTTTTAATTTTCTCCTGAAGCTTCTCTTCTGTTCCTTTTCTTCCTTTCAAATTATGAATCGCTTTAATAAACTTCTTGGCAATTATTGCTTTAATCTTATTGGAATAAAAAAACATATGAGCTACCTCTTCAGGGTTTGCTCCAAGCCGCTTCTTGAATGAGTTTTCTCCCGGCCCGAAGTCGATAACATCGGCAAGCTGGTGATTTAAGACTGTTTCCATAGCCTTAATAAGGATGTAGCTGCCCGGGGCACAATATCTATATGCTAAATCGTAACCGCTTTGATCAAAATAACAGACATTTTTGTATATGTACATTATAAGGAAAGCGCAGGGTATTTTATCAATATCCAGAATATAACAATAGAGATCTCCATTTTCTGCTGTTTCTTTGTATAGTTCTTTTTTTTCTTTACTGTATATGAAGTTATGACCCAAGTGCTTTTTAAATGATCTTTTAGATATTTGTTCAGCTGTTTTTACAAACTCCTCAATCTCCCCGTTTGTTTTTGAGCACCTTATTTTAACTGATTCAAAGTGATGTTTCTCCGGCGTTTTTGTTCTTCTGTGATACTTTGAAAGTTTTTTTTCGAATAAATCCCTGTTTGATGCAATATTCAGCTTGTAATGTCTATCAATCTCCATATGGTCATATTTTAAATACTTTGCCAGTCCGTTTTTAAGTTCCAGAAAATAAAAACCCACAATATCAAGGTTAAATTTTCTTATAATCTTATTCATAAGATGATTCATAAAACCAAGATCAATATCATCAAAATCACCTAAGGCAAAACCAATTGGAACTATGAAATTTCTTGTCTTCAGCTTTAAAAGGGGTATATAGCCTATATTCAATAATGATTTTTTTAGAACCTTTATGTATCCTGCAATTATTGAAACAATGACGCCCTTTTTTCTTATTATTATTGCAAGTGGTTTCTCAATTGAATTATCATTTCCTAATAAATTATTATAGTAGTTCCATGATGAATATGCATGTTTTGAGAAACCGTTCCAAATTTCTCTTATTTCAACCAGTTCATTTATATTTGAACTGACTGTACAGGAAATATTGTCCCCGTATTCATATGTAATGGTCTCATCTTCGTTCTGGAAATTATTTTTGAAGAAACTCATGTTTATATTTAATCCTTAAAAAGGTATTTCAAAAAGAAATAAGCTTTGGAGTATTTTTGATAAAAGCCGCTTTAGATAGTTATTAGATAATAATTTATCAAAAATACTTCATTTGCATTCTAAGTAGAAATTTCAAAACTTGCTGAGTTTAGAAATTTCCCCGGATCAATAAATAATTTATCACGAAAGAATCATAACCTCAAGTTCTGACACAAGAAGTTGTTATGATGACTGTTGTTATAGTGTCTTGACAGCTATGCCCCGGCTAGGTACATTAATAAAATATGAGCGATATTCAGATAAAGATTATAGATGAATCAGAGATTGACACGATCCTGTCTGAGGATATTGATTTCACCGGTAATCTGAGTTTTAAGAACTCTCTTATGATAAAGGGCCGGATGAAGGGAGAGGTTAAGGCCGAGGGCGATTTTTACGTTGCAGAGGGTTCTGTTGTTGACGCAAGGGTAGAGGCAAATGTAGTGTCGGTAATGGGAACGATACATGGTAATATCTATGCGTTTGACCGTGTTGAGATATTTTCATGCGGGCATGTGGACGGCGATATAACTGCCCCTGATATTATTATGGAGAGCGGATGTTCTTTTAACGGAATATGCAAGATGAAGTCACCTGTGCTTGAAGAGCCGGTTTTGGCTGAAGATAAACCAACTTTAGATGATACATTTCAAAAAGAGGTTAGAGAGAATGAAAAATAGAATTACTGCAATTTTTATTATAATTGGAATATTTTCAGCATCTTTTCTATATGCTCAGGAACGCGAGGATGCTCTTGTAGAATACCGTAAAGGTAATTTTAAAAAGGCTGTTGAAATATGTCAGTCCGAGATAAAGACCATGCCCCGAAACATGGATTCATATGTAGTTATGGGGTGGAGTTATATAAAGCTTAGGGATTATCAGAAAGCCCTTGATACAGGCCTTACTGCCCTGAAGATTTCAAGGCAGGACAGGCGTATTATTGAAATAGTTGGAGAGGCAAATTACTATCTTGGCAAAAACCTTGATGCCCTTAAATATTTTGAAGAGTATTCCGTTTTAGCGCCCACAGGAGACAGAATAGAATTAGCATATTTTTTCATGGGAGAGATATTTATCCGTCTTGGAGAATATAACCACGCAGATATGGCATTCTCTACAGCGGTGTACCACTTTTCTAATTCGGCACAGTGGTGGTCAAGGCTGGGATATGCACGCGAAATGGCAGGCGACTGGAAAAATTCACTTGAGGCCTACGAAAAATCCCTTGAACTGAATTCTTCATTTACTGAGTCGGTAAGGGGCCGTGAGAGGGTGCTCAAAAAGCTATGAGGGCTGCGGTATACACACTCGGCTGCAAGCTTAATCAGTGTGAAAGTGAGGCCCTGGCATCGTCATTTGACAGCCGGGGCTTTTTTATATGTTCGGCACGGGATCATGCTGATCTCTATATCATAAATACTTGTACAGTAACCTCAAAGGCTGAGCAGAAGGCTCGCCGTATAATACGTAAACTTTCTGCTGATCATCCCCGCTCGGCCATACTTGTTACCGGCTGTTACGCGCAGCTTAATGGTTCTGACCTCGGCCTGGGACCCAATGTGATTGTTGTTGAGCATGACAGGAAGGCGCAAATAAGCCGCCTGCCTGACTTTATTAAGCTGCACCGGGATTTTCCAATAGTTGAGTCGGTTAGGAATTTTTTCTATCCGGACAGCACTGAGCCTGAAGAAGCTGGGCCGTTTTGCTCCGGCTTACCGTCAGTAACAACGACTTATGATCCGGATCGTTTCTGGTATGAGTCTGTTGATTTCAGCTACCATACAAGAGCCTTTCTGAAAATTCAGGACGGATGCGATAACAGCTGTTCATTCTGCAGGGTTACAATCGCGCGGGGCAGCAGCACAAGTCTCAATTTTGACAGTCTTTGCCGGCAGTTTGAGCAGCTGATTAAGAATGGTTACCGTGAGATTGTACTTACGGGGGTTAACCTCACTGCATACAATTATGCGGGGGTTGATTTCAGCAGGATGCTTTCTGAACTGGTGTTGATCGCAGAGAACAGCGGCCGTGAGCCGGGAATTCCTTCCGCCCGCATCAGGATCTCTTCACTTGAACCGGAAACCATTGATGATAGGATGCTCAATGCCCTTGGCAGCCGCGCCATTTGTCCGCATTTTCATATCTCGGTTCAATCCGGCAGTAACAGGATCCTGAAGCTTATGCGGCGGCGCAATACCCGTGAACAGCTTATTGAAGCAGTTTCGGGGCTTCGTTCCATCAAGGATAATCCCTTTTTGGCTGCTGACGTAATAGCGGGCTTTCCGGGAGAAAGCGGTGAAGATTTTAAAGATACACTGAATCTGCTTGAGGAATCTGAATTTGCCCACCTCCATGTTTTTCCATTCTCGCCGCGCCCCGGTACTATTGCCGCCGATATGAAAAATCCTGTTCCCGAACGCATTATTGGTGACAGAACCGGGATCCTCCGCGATTTATCTTTAAAAATGGGGCATAAATACGGAACAGGTTTAATCGGGAGCGAATTAGAGGTGCTTTTAGAGGAAAAAAAAGAAAAAATATGGGCAGGTACCAGTGAGAATTATGTAAAATGCTTTATACGTGATATAATTAATAGAAAAAGCGGTGTCTGCAGGGTTTCAGTAGATGCTTTTTCTGGAGAATCAGCAGACTGCAGCTTTTTAAAATGGTTATAGAGCATCTTTCAAAAGTCGGTTACTTTTGAAATTTTCTCTATGGATTTGATTTTTTAGCCATAGTTTTGTAGAATAAATGACGATAATTCAAATTAGGGGGATCTAGTGAAAAATAGACTGTTTTTAATAGTAATGGTTGTATTTATGGTTGTCATGCTTGGTGCATGCCAGGATGTTTTTACCTCAAATGCTTTCTTCTGGTATAAGGCAGATATGGCTAATATGACTGATGCTCAGAAAATATCTTATGCAAAAGATCTTCTTTCATCCGGTAATAAAGAGGAGCTTGCCGCGGCTTACGAGGAAATAAAAAAAATGCTTCCGAGCACAGATCCGGAAGTGGTTGTTCTTGCAGCAGAGCTTGCGTTAGCTTCTTCAGGTATTGATGATGCTGTTGCCGAGGCTCTTAAACAGCTTGGGGGGGGAGGCGGCGCAGCCGATCCTGTTGATGCAGTAAATGCCATTATTGGTGCTGTAGATAAAACTAATCTTGATGAAGCAGTTGATTTAGTTGCCGCTGCTGAGTCAATGGATGGTGTGACGCTTACAGCTGATCAGTATGCCAATGCCGCAGCAGCCCAGGTTCTTGTTATAATTGATACGGTAGGCGGGGCCGCAAATGCGGGTAGTATTCCTACCACGGATCCTGGCCTCCAGCAGGCCTACGATTGGGCTACAGCAGCCGGGGTTGATCTTGAAGGTATGCTGGGAGGGTTGGATCTTCCTGAATAAATACCAATATTCCCGGATTATGGAGTCAGAATGCTAAAAAAAATCATAATGTTTATTTCTTTTTTTGTACTAGCATCTATAGGAGCTGTTTTTGCGGCTGATTATTATGCCGAAGATATCTATATTCCCAGCGGCATTGACTCGGGGCTTGGCGGTCCTTATCCAACTGATAATGGGGGGCTTGAGACAATATTTGCAAATCCGGCAGGTTTTCAGTCCGCAGATTCCGGTTTTACATTTGCAGATTTGACAATCCAGCTTAAGGGGCCGGTTTTTGATATAGCATCCCTTGTGATTGGCATAGTTACGGGTGAGGGAGATGCGTCAACTATATTGAGTTCTCCATCTACTCAGGAACTTCTGGATAACCTGTATGCAGGATTTACAATTGGCGGACCAATCTATTTCGGTTATGTCGGTGACGGGTTCGGCTTTGGCCTGTTTAATTCAACAGATTTTCTGGTTAGAGATCGGGGGCCTCTTACCATTTCCATTTCTCTTGAAGAACAGATTCTTCTTGCCGGAGGTTATTCATTCAGAATACCCCTCACAGAGGATGAAGAACACTCCATCGATTTAGGTTTAATGCTAAAGGGCGGAGTAAACGGCATGATCGAGGTTAAAAAATCTTTATTTGAGCTGCCCGGGGTTATAACGAATTTTAGTCCTGATCTTTTTTATACAGAGCCCTTTGAATTTACAGCACAGATCGGTCTTGATGCAGGTTTTCTCTATACCTGGGATGGTATGCTGTCTGCAGGTATAAGTTTTCAGGACTGCTATTCTCCTACATTGAAACACGTGTATCAGGGTGGGTTAAATAGCTTTTTGGAGGCTGGCCCCAAGACAGAGTACAAGGGAATAATCCCCTTTAAGATGAACGCTGGAATTGAGCTTAACCCCTCAATACCTATTATTGAGCGGTGGATATCAAATTTCAGATTTATGCTGGCCTATGATGATATTCTTGATTTTTATTTCATATCTAAAGTTAAGGAATACAGAGAATTACCAACTTACAAGTCTTTGGTTTTGCTGGGAGGAATAGCCTCTACAATCCTATTTTCTGCCTTAGGCTGGATTTCACTCTTTATGGCTCTGATTATTCTTTTAGTGATTATTCTGGCTCTAAAAATAGCTTCGCCCAAAGATTTGCATCGTAACATCGATTATAACCTTATTCTAATTATAGCAATGTCTTTGGCATTGGGCTTAGCTATGGTCAAAACCGGCGTGGCTGAAATGATTTCCATCCCCATTATTAAGATTTTTTCGCCTTTCGGAACGGTCGGAATTTTAGCAGGAGTCT
>PDWJ01001645.1_pt1 | contig 26741 bp, 23 predicted proteins | sample 1430881 | NCBI WGS metagenome assembly PDWJ01 (sample SAMN01162460, study PRJNA174530) | Oral metagenome, whole genome shotgun sequencing project. | biome: Marine environment; feature: Marine mammal; material: Swab sample of the gingival sulcus; isolation source: swab sample of gingival sulcus...
GGATGAAACAAGGGGAATATTACGTATTCTGGAAAGAAGCTGAAGACTATCCATCAGGGAACCGGAACTATTTTTAGAATCCTGTCTATTACATCATCGGTAGTAAGCTCTTCCGACTCAGCCTCATACGAAAGAACAATTCTATGCCTCAGAACGTCATTAACAACAGCCTTTACATCGTCGGGAATTACATAGCTGCGCCCTTCAAACATGGCCTGAATTTTAGTACATCGATAAAGGTAAATACTTGCGCGGGGAGAGGAGCCGAATTCTATAAATTTTGCATAAGGAACACTTATCTTATCCTTTTCTCTGGTTGCAGCTGTGATATTTACAATGTACTCTTCAATTCTCTCATCCATTTTGATCTTTTCAGCAGTTTTTCTAAGATCGCGGAGAATCATCGGAGATAAAATGCGTTTAACAGGAATATTGTTCTCAATACCCATTCGGCGCAGTATTTTAAGCTCTTCCTCCAGTGTCGGATAATCTATTTTAAGCTTCAGAATAAAACGATCAAGCTGGGCTTCAGGCAGGGGATAGGTTCCCTCACTCTCAATAGGGTTCTGAGTTGCAAGAACAAAAAACGGATCAGGAAGTTTATGTGTTTGGCTTCCTATTGTGACCTGTTTTTCCTGCATTGCCTCAAGAAGGGCTGACTGCACCTTTGCGGGCGCACGATTAATTTCATCAGCAAGAACTATGTTTGCAAAAACAGGGCCCTTTCTGACAACAAACTCGCTGCCCTGCTGTTTGTATATCATTGTACCGATGATATCTGCGGGAAGAAGATCCGGGGTAAACTGAATTCTTGAAAAACTCGCGTCAATAACCTCCGCGGTTGTCTTTACAGCAAGGGTTTTTGCAAGACCCGGAACACCCTCAATGAGAACATGCCCGCCGGCAAGCAGCCCCATTAAGACGCCGTCTATCATTTTGCTCTGACCAATCACCCTTGAGGCAATTTCATTCCTGCATCTTTCAAGCTGAAGATGTGATTTTTCAATTAATAAATCAAGACTATCGTTTGCCATTTTTATTCCTTAACTCAGATATTCAAGTTCTGTAGTCAGCATTCTCTCTGACATACTCGTGGGTAAGATCGCTTCCGAATATTATTGCTTCGGAATTTCCCATCCCTATATTAATATCAATTTTTACAGATTTTCCATGAACCGGCCAGCCTTTATGTTCAGGAATCATTCCGCAGTCACCAAGATAATCGGCAAGCCTGGCCTCTTTCTCCGGATCAAGCAGAAACCTTCCGCCTGAAAAAATAACCTCGCCGCCGAGCCTTATTTCGAGCCTGTCGGCCGGAAGATTTATACCCGCGTTTCCGCAGTAATCACCGATAGACGAAACAAATCGGCCGACATTAGGGTCATTTCCGGCAACAGCTGTTTTAACAAGGGGTGAATTTACCAGTGCCTTTCCAACGGCGGCAGCCTCTTCCCCGGAGGCGGCACCGCTTACTGCAACCCTCATAACATGACCGGTTCCCTCTCCATTTCGGACAATATCTTCGGCCAGTTCAGAACAAACCTCTGACAATGCGGCCCTGAAGGCATCAGGATCATCACAGGGAACAAGCCCTGAACCGGCAGCAATAACCATATCGGATGTACTCTGATCACTGTCTACCGATATACGGTTAAATGTCCCGCCGACGATCTCAGGCAGCATAGCCCTTAGGGCATCACGTCCAATATCAATATCGGTCATAATGAAGCAGAGCATTGTTGCCATATTGGGTTCAATCATGCCGGCACCCTTGGCCACTGCCGTGATCCTCCCCCCGCAGACCCTTCTGCTTCTAAGCTTCGGAAAACTGTCAGTTGTCATTATCCGTTCAGAAAGTGTCACAGCATTGCGTTCAGTGTCGGTCCGCGCCGAATTAACAAGGCCGGGGACGGCTGCAATCATTTCATCAACAGGAAGGCGCCATCCTATAACACCGGTTGACGAGCCCATTAGTTCAGCAGAACCGCAGCCTATTTGTTCTGCCGCGGCAGAGAGGATACGTTCAGAGTCTTCAATACCTGTTTCAATACATACATTAGCTATCTTGTTATTGATTATAATGCCGCGGAAGCTTTCAGAATCAAGCCTCTTTCTGCACAGCTTGACCGGCGCTCCGGGAAAAAGGTTTCTTGTAAATGTGCCGGCAAAGGTGTCTGTCGGTTTGTCCAGTATCAGCAGCGACATATTCATTTCCATTTCCTGATCCGTACCGAGCTCAGCCGGCTTGAATTTCAACTGCATAAAGCCGGTTGAAAAACCTTCAGGAAGATCTCCACGCTGTTTAAGCTCGTTTCTATAATCGGTTGCTGAAAGGATTTTTTCCATTACCTCTTTATATAACGGATTTTAATAATACTCAACAAGCACCTGATTTAGAGTTGATTCTTAGCGGCGCTAACAGGCTTGAAATATATCGTTATCACAACTATGATCAGCATATGATACTGTCAAACTATCACTCACATTTTAAACTTGATGACGGAAGGGGCGAGCTTTCTGAATATGCTGATACGGCCATTTCCAGGGGCCTGAGTATAATGGGAACCTCTCCCCACGCGCCTCTGGTCTATGATAACGACTGGTCACTTACCGAAGACGGCCTGGGCGAATACCTTGCCCAAATGCCGGCGCTTAAGGAGGCCTATAAAGACCGTCTTGAGATTATTACAGGGCTGGAAATAGATTTTATCCCTAAAAAAATGGGCCCTGCCGACGAAAAATGGCATAGTATCGGGCTTGAGTACCGAATAGGCTCGGTACACTCGATGGAAGATCCGGAGACGGGAATCGAGCTGTCTGTAGACGGGCCTGTTGATGATCTTGTTACACTACTTGAACACCGCTTTGGCGGTGATATAAAGGCTCTTACAGCAGAATACTTCAAGCGTGAGATTGAAATGATTGAAAAGGGCGGGTTTGACATTCTCGGACATTGTGATCTTGTAAAAAAACGCAATAAAAATAACCGGTTTTTTAATCAGGATGAGGCATGGTATCGCAAAAACAGTCTTGAAATGCTGAAAGCGGCAGCAGAGGCCGATATAATAGTAGAAGTAAATACAGGCGGTATTTCACGGAAAGCAACCACAGAGGTTTATCCCTCACCATGGATGCTTAAACAATGCCTTGAACTGAATATTCCGCTTACAGTTTCTGCCGACGCGCACGACCCCAGGCATATTGATTTTTACTTTAAAGAAACCTTTGAGCTTCTTAAATCAACAGGCTACGGAGAGGTTTACTATCTTTCAAACGGAAGCTGGCATTCTCAGCCTATTTATTAACAGTACCCCATAATTGACAGCAGACGGCTTTTTGATTAATATGTGTTTCACGGGTGTCATAAAGACAACATGCTCCCGTAGCTCAGCAGGATAGAGCGACTGCCTCCTAAGCAGTAGGTCATGCGTTCGAATCGCGTCGGGAGTAAAAAGGCCGGGTTCCGTGAATCCGGCCTTTTCTTTAAACAGCATCCATCCGTGAATTTAATAAGGAGATATATAGATGAATTTTAATAAATATCTTGAAGTAAAAGATGAGGTTGACAACGCACTTAAATCCGGAAAACCTGTCGTAGCACTTGAATCTACAATAATTTCTCACGGGATGCCTTATCCCAGGAATATAGAAACAGCAAAGGCCGTTGAACAATGCATTCGTGACGGGGGCGCAGTTCCGGCAACAATTGCAATAATAAACGGCAGGATTAAGATAGGAATAGATCAACAGGAACTGGAATATCTTGGCTCCGCAGATGATATACTCAAAGCATCAAGGCGAGATCTGGCACATATAGTTGCAAATAAGCTTAACGGCGCAACAACGGTTGCGGCAACAATGATTGCGGCAAATCTGGCCGGCATAAAGGTTTTTGTAACAGGCGGGATCGGCGGTGTGCACAGGGGTGCCGAAAGCAGTTTTGATATATCTTCCGATCTTCATGAGCTTTCATCTACCAATGTGGCCGTCATCTGTGCCGGTCCAAAATCAATTCTTGATATCGGACTTACACTTGAATACCTTGAAACAATGGGTGTTCCGGTAATAGGCTTCGGAACTGACGAGCTTCCGGCCTTCTATACACGCCACAGCGGATTTAATACCGATTACCGCTATGACACAGCGGCAGAGGTTGCGGCAGCTATCAAGTGCCAATGGGATATAGGGCTGTCCGGAGGAATGGTAATTGCAAACCCTATACCGGAAGAATCTGAAATGGACAGCAGTGTTATAACCGAAGCAATCAACCAGGCCCTGAAGGAAGCGGATTCACAGGGAATAAAGGGGAAAAAAATAACCCCATTCCTTTTAGACCGAGTAAAGCAGCTGACAGGCGGAGATTCACTTGAGTCAAACATAGAGCTTGTTTTTAACAACGCCCGTGTCGGGGCCGCAATTGCTGTCGAGCTTGCCGCATTGAAATAAAAAAAGCCGGCCGGGTTAATAAGCCAGGCCAGCCTATAAATCAAAAGCCGCAGAGGTAATTTTAAACTTAATTAAAACCCTGCTTTAAGGTTTTTTTGATCGATTTCCTTCTTGTATTCTGAATCAAGTTCCATCATGCCTGCAGGAAACTTATAGCTTTCCATTCTCTCCATGAAAGGCTCTGACGGGAAGTTTTCAGGACCAAGAACACCCTCGCCCTTCCATAAACCTTTGGCAACAAGCTCCATCATTATTACCGGATTAAAAGCTGTTTGAGCTACAACAGCCTGGCTGCCGTACTGGCTCATACATTCTTCATTATCAACAAGCTGATAGATATATACAGAACGCTCTTTTCCGTCCTTCATGCCCTTAACCCAAAGACCTGCAGAAAGCTGTCCCTTCATTCTGTCACCTATCTGTGCGGGGTCAGGAGAGCAGGCAGCAACAACATCACGGGGAGAAACCTCAACGCCCTTAACATTAACCTTTTCAGTCTTATCAAGTCCTAATGCCTCAAGTGTTTTCAAAACACGTCTCATATCCCGATCTACACCGAACTTGAAGGTTGCCCTCTTGAGACCCTTGTCCGCAAAATAACGGGGAAGCATAAGAACCTCTTCATGTTCAACATTGATTACTTCCTGATCGCCTACAGGCTCAGGAAATCTGAAAATTTCGGGCTCTGAAAATGATTCAGTAACAAACCAGCCCTTATCCTTTTCCCAGATTACCGGCGGATTAAGACATTCTTCGATGGTTGTCCAGATTGAAAAACCAAATGCAACCTCAAGACCTTCAACGGTCAGATTATCAGCATCACGAACATTAAGCTCATGTATTTCATCAAAAAGGTGATCATCTGCATAACGGGCAAATACGTTTACCATTCCGGGTTCTACACCTGAACCGCAAATAGCAAGAAGACCTTTCTTCTTCCAGTCAGCATCTTTTGCATACTGGAGATCTCCAAGTTTAAGAGAAACTGTTCCGTAGGGGTCTTTTTCATCACGGGTAGAAAGACTCATGGCCATATCAATATATGTACAGCCTGATTCATAAGCAGCGTCAAATATCGGCATATTAAAAACCGGGTCGCAGGCATTCATGATCAAGTCTACACCATATTTTTCAGCCATGGCTTTCACGGCTTCTGAACTGCTGGCATCAATCTTCTCCGCAACAAATCTTTTGTCCTTCAAACCGGCAACAACCTCTTCAGCGCGTGCAAGGTTATAATCGCTTACAACCATCTGCTCAAGCCATTCTCCCTTGGAATCCATCTTTGATGCTATAGAAGCAATAGCAGCCCCTACGCCTCCTGATCCAACTAAAAATACCTTCATACTAAACACTCCTTTTTTTATAGTTTGTTTAAACAAACAATAATAATACCAAATTAAAGAGCCGCAAAACCTACTCTTTAAGCTTCTCTATATAAGTCAGAACCATATCCTTCATTATTCCGGCCGCACCATTTACACCATCTTTATCATCAACAATCGAATAATAATAACCTATTCCTTCCATCATCATGATTAATGCCATACCAAGGTTTCTGCGGTTTACGCCTTCAGAAGAATCACCGAGAGCAACCTCCAAATCTTTTTCAGCAAGATCCAAATCGTGCTCATAAAACTCTGTAAAACTTTTTTTGATCTTGTCATTCCGAAGGCTCATATTGAAAACATCATACCAGACCCTGTCATCAAGGTTTTCATTGGAAAATTCCCAAAACCGCGCATCCAAAACAGCATTAAGCCTTTCATCCGGATCTTTAATCTTGCTGAAGTCAACAAAGACGGTTTCATTATAGGAATCAGAAAGGTATTCGCCCAGAGATTCGATTATATCTATTTTAGATTTAAAATAATGTGTCAAAAGGCTGGTAGCAACACCCATATGGGCGGCAATCTTGGAAAGGGTTGTATTCTCAAGCCCTTCCTGCTTTACAACCTCATAGGCACTTTTTAAAATCTCTGGCCGTCTTTCTTTTGCTTTGCTTTTCCGTCCCATAACTCTGCCGGTAGATTGTTTAACTATGCAATCTATGTTAATTTATGTATCTTTAGTTGTCAATGATTACTTCTGATTATTTCATTCTTCATCTTTTTTCATAAAAAAATTTATAAAACCAGTTCGGATAAACAAAAAAATCTGCTCAACATAGGTTCGAAGCTCATCTTTATCAGGTTTGTGCATCAGGATTTCTTCTATCATGCTCAGATACATGGCAGCCAGACTGTGTATCAGCATTTCGGCGGGCTTTATTATCTTACCCGGATGCAGCTCATTAAATTTATCAAAAAACAGGATAGTGTGTTTGCTGTATCCGGCAAAAATGTATTCACGGTAATTTTCAAAACTTGAACCTGACGATCCATAGAGCAGAAGCCACAGCTCATCAGAAAACTGTTCCACACCTAAGGCATATTCATAATAACAATCCATGCTTTTTTGAGTTGCCTCAGGTGTTTCCTTCCAGAAAAAATGATTCTCATCATACAGCTCTTCGTGAGTCAACATGGAATCTTCAATAAAATCCAGCCCCGGCTTTACTATGGTGCAGAAGAGTTCATCCTTGTTTTTGAAATAATTGTAGATATTGGCATTTGTGGTATCTGCCGCCGCGGCAATATTTCTAAGCGAGGCCTTCTCAAAACCATGCTTAAGAAATTCCGCTTTGGCGGCATTCATTATCTTTTTCTTTACCTCATCTTTTTTAACCTGCAAATGAACCTTCCTTTGCGGTGCTGTTTTATTTATCCTTTTATTTGATTTATCCGGCGGCCTATTCCGTCTTCAGCCTTCTGACATCCCCTTGTCTGAGCTTTGCAAATTCCGTTGCAACCATGAAAAGAGCCCAGACAATAGTTAATAGGTCTATAAAAAAAGCACCCCTGTATACCCATCCTACACCGAAAAAGCGGGGAAGTGTAAGCATTACCGGTACATAAAAAATCAGCTGCCGGGCAATTCCCAAAAGCGATGCGGGTTTGGCATTATTAATGGCCGGGAAAAATGTCATAGCCATGAATATAACAGGCAGGGCAGGAAGAAGAACCATGAAGATACGGAAATTGACTATTTCGGCAGAAATAAACTCACGGGCCGGCAGCATCAGATTAAGCACCAGGTTGGGATTAATCATCATAATAATCCAGAACGGGGTCATCAAAATGGTGGCGGCAACTCCGAATATCTTGAAACTGCTTATAACACGCTCGTATTTTTCAGCACCAAAGTTGATTCCTATTGCAGGCTGAAGGGCACGCATGAGGCCGAATACTGGAGTAAGCATGAACAGGAATATCCTGTAAGCTATGCCGTAAAAAGCTACCTCGGCCGTTGAGCCGTAACGGCTCAGGGCGTTAAGAACAACAATACCCTGAATGGTTGACATAATGGTCATTATAAGCGATGGAATTCCGTTGGACATTATTATTTTAACAACATCCTTGTCACGGCGGAACGAAAGGGGTTTGGCATCAAAGGTTATCCGTTTTCCCGAAGCATAGATATAAAAAATAATCGTATAAACAAGCATTCCGAGGTTGGTACCCCAGGCAGCACCCTTTACTCCAAGGCCTAAAACAACTATCAGGATGTAATTTGCAATAATATTTACCCCAAGCCCCATGGCCATCATAACCGCGGCTGACCCCATCTTTCCTTCGGCACGCACAATCATGTTTCCGGCAAGTCCCGCGATCCAGAAAATTGAACCAAACAGGCATACACGAAAATAATCTACCCCAAAAACCAGCTCCTCACCGGCGCCCCCCATCATTCTTACAAGAGGCCTTGCAAAGATAAGCCCCATTACCGTCAGGGCCAGACTGAAAACGATATTAAGATAATTTGCGTTACCCACAAGCCGGCGCTGCAAACCGAGATCCCCTGAACCCAGTGCAATGCTCAGACCCGCGCCCGCGCCAACACCTACAAGAGAGCCAAGCCCCAGAGAGAACTGACTCAGCGGATATGCCAGCGAAACACCCGCGAGAGCCGTCTCTCCGACAAAACGGCCGACAAAGATTGCATCAAAAATGGTGTTCAAACCATAGAGAACCATTGCAACTATCGCCGGCCATGAAAGTTTAACCATAACCTTCCACATATTATCATTAAGAATCATATTCTTTTGTTTGTCTTTATCTATCATAAACGCCCCCAAAAACTATCACTGTTAGTTTTTAAATTAGCAAAGACTAACAATATTGTCAAGACCTGAGAAGAAGTCTAAACACAGGGGACATGCTTTTTAACACTCAATATGCATATCACTTATTTTTTTATATAACGTTTTTCTTGTTATACCCAAGATCGCTGCTGCCTTTGATTTATTTCCTTTCGTATTTTTCAATACATTTTCAATAAGAATTTTCTCATTATCCAAGATAGATGAAGCCTTAAGATCAGATGGATCAAAACAAGCCTGAGATTTATCATAGAACCCGGTATATTGTATAAAATCCTTTCTTTCAATAATACTGTTTCCTTTAGAAAGTGCGATTACAACTGCTTTCTCAATAAGATTCTGGAGTTCACGAATATTTCCGGGCCAGCTGTAAGAAAGTAATACATCTATTGCAGCCGGATTAATGGTAATATTAACCCCCAACTGATCACAGGTTTTTTCAAGAAATTTTTCGACAAATAGAGGTATGTCTTCCTTCTGCTCCCTCAAGGGAGGCAGGCGTATATCAATGACATTTAATCTGAAAAACAGATCCTCTCTGAAGTTTCCCTTACGCACTTCTGCCAGAAGATCCGTGTTAGAAGCAGAAACAACTTTTGCGTTAAAGGAAACCTCATCAACGCCCCCAACACGCATAAATATTCTGTTTTGCAAAACACGAAGCAGTTTTACCTGTAAATTCAATGGCATCGCGTTTATTTCATCCAGAAAAATTGTACCATCTTCGGCTAATTGAAATTTTCCCGGTTTACCGCCCTTCAATGCTCCGGTAAAAGAGCCTGCTTCGTAGCCGAACAGCTCACTTTCAATAAGATCAGCAGGAATTGCTCCGCAATTTATCGAAACAAATGGTCCATGACTGTTGTCACTGGCATTATGCAAGGCATGAGCAAACATCTCTTTCCCGGTACCGCTTTCTCCCTGTAAAAGCACATTAAAAGGCAATTTAGCGGCCTGTTTAGCCAAAGATTTTGCCATTTGCATATTTTGACTATTCCCAATAATGTCATTGAATGTGAAAAAGGCATGAAACCCAGCCAGATTCTTCATAAAACCTCTTGCACTCTTCAGACCCTTAAATATTGCCAATGCACCGGATTTTTCATTTTTATTTCCAACCGGTATTATACTTCCAACAACTAAAGAACGTTTGCCTTTTTGGGAGAATGTCAACTCATTATCCGCATAACAGGACTGTTTATTTAATGTTTTTATAATACTGGACTGTTCATCAAAATAGTCTTCAACATAATTATTGATAATCATGGAAGGATCAAGACCCAGGATTTCTCCTGCCGTTTTATTTATCATCCTGATCTTCCGTTCAGTATCAACAGCAATTATTCCGTCGGATATCGTGTTGATAATTCCGTCTATGTAATTATTTGTCAGTTCTATCTCTTCTCTAACCTGATTTTGATAATAACAGTACTCTATCGCCTTTGTTATTGCGATTGACATTCCAAGGGTATGCTCGTGAACCTGAAAGAAATAACCCGAAAGACTCAGGATCCCCAACAGTTTTCCATCTTTCTGGCGTATCGGTGTTGAGGAACATGTCCAGTCCTGAAGGGGCTGCTTGTAATGCTCAGATCCTACGGTTTGAACCGGTTTGTTTAAAATTGCAGCCAGACTTCCGGAAGTTGTACCCATAAGAGATTCATCACGGGCGACACCGGGAAAGGTTCCCTGATCATTGGCCTTTCTTATATTTGTCTCGTCTCCGAACTGTTTAATCAGGATAAGGTCAGTATCAAGCAGATCAATTCTGAATCCTGTATCTTTAAGACTTTCCATATAGGCATTGACACAAATCTCACATATTTCACAAAGTTTCTTGTTTTTTCCCAGCCTCTGATTCAGCTCTTTTTGTGATATTACAATAGGCTCATAGCTGTATGGGTCAATCCCGTTATTTCTGGAACGCTCCCATGAATCAAGAATCTCTTGTTTTAAATACTTATTGGTCTGGATACTTCCGGTATTCATGTATTCTTCCCAGCTTTTCCTGAGCGATAAAAGTTTATATTGAAATTGTCTGATATTATTACTAAAGGCCTGATAATCGTTTTCTAAAACCGTTTCAAATGATACCTCATTTTTCATAATCACCCCTCTCTGGTTTATTATATCATAACCTTGGTTAATTCGTAAAACCAAGCTGTTCTAAACAGCAGCCCACTGTTTCCGGTAAACAGAAACTAAACAAATAAACACTTCAAAGTGTATACAAAGTAAACAACAAGTAACATTTATCAGCTATAAACCCCTTAAAAACGGCTGGCACAATTTTTGCTTTTAATTCTTAAACAAAGATGGATTTTTTTAAAACAGGAGGTGAAAAAATGCCATTTATTCAGATCGAGATTCTAAAAGGAAGAACTAAAGAAAAGAAAATCAAGATGATGAAGAATGTCACAACGGTTGTTGCTGACGCTCTGGAATGCCCGGAAGACGCTGTTAAAATATGCATAAGGGAAATGGAGCTTGAGCATTATTGTGTAGCAGGAATACCTTGGTCAGAGAAAAAGGAATTACCGTATAAGCTTTAAGGGAGAAAGGTATGAATAAAAAACTTTATGTCTGGATATTTTTAATTGTTGCGTCTGCAACCATTATGCTTCTGCCTACACCTGAGGGATTGACGCCTGTCGGGCAAAGGGCGATAGCATTATTGGTAATTGCGGCAACCTTATGGCTTGGAGAATTACTTCCTATCGGAGCAAGTTCTTTATTAATAATCGTTCTGTCCTGTATGCTGGGCACATTACCTACAAAGAAAGCCTTTGATGCCATAAGCTCAAATATTATCTATTTGTACATTGGCGGTTTTATTGTCGCGGCATCAATGTCCCTATATGGATTGGACAAAAGAATTGCGCTGTGGGTTATCAATAAGACAGGAACCAACAAAAAACGTATTATCCTGGGACTAATGCTGGGAACAGGACTTATATCCGCATGGATGTCAAGTGTTGTTGTTGTTCTGGCACTGCTGCCTATTGTATTGGGTATGCTCAAAATTATGGGAACAAAACCGGGGGAGAGGGACGGCAAGTTATTTCTATTTGCATTATTATACTCCGCACTCACCGGAGGGCTTGCGACTCCGGTCGGTACTGCACCGAATGCGCTTTGTATGGGGTTTCTGAAGGATATGGCCGGTATAAACATTTCATTCTTACAATGGATGTATTATGGACTACCGCTTGCTGTTGTTACAACCCTTGTTGTCTGGTGGCTGCTTGTTAATGTTTCATTCAAACTGGATAACTCAAGAGATATTCAACTTGAGAACTATGTAAAAGAAGAATATAAAAATTTGGGACCTATGGAACATAAGGAAAAAATGACCACTATTGCGTTTATATTATTTGCAGTATTGTTATTTACAGTAAAGAATTTTAAACCCCTATTTGGAGCAGCATACTGGTCATCAGGAACTGCCGCAATTGTTGCCTGTATGTTTTTATTTCTCACAAAAACCATTACATGGGAACAAGCCAATAAGGGAATATCATGGAGTTTATTACTGCTGTTCTCGGCAGGACTCACAATATCAGCAGCACTTGCAGAAACCGGTGCCGCAAAATTTCTGGCCGCGGTAATCGGTAACAATGTACCGGTACCCGCATTGCCCGCGGTATTTACCGCGTTTGGTTCATTATTTACACAAATGACATCCAATACGGCAACCTCGGCCATTTTGGCACCTGTCTCAATAACAACCGCCCAGGTTGCAGGAATTAATCCAATGCTTGTGTCAATTCCGGTAGTTTTAGGTATATCACTGGGCTTCCTCACACCAATCGGAAGCGCACTCAGTCCTATTATTTTCGGTAAGTTGTCAGACGGAAACGTATGGATAGGAAAGGCGGGCGATTATGCTAAGGCAGGAATTGTTCCATACATAGTTTGTTTAATAATTACCATTATATATTCTGTATATATTTTTCCGCTTATGGGAATAAATATCGGTTAAATATAATAAAATATTATTTAACCTTAAAAAACAGCCAATTAATATAAGAATACTTGCTTCTTGTATTAGTTGACTGTTTTTTTTATTAAGGTTTTCCAGTAAAATTATCAGCATGGATAAACAAAAATGAAAAATGAAATAAATATTTCATACCATAAAACAAAGATAGGCGATCTGGTTATTGGCTCTTTTGAAGGAAAGCTTTGTCTTCTTGGTTTTAATTACCGCAGGAAGAGAAACCCGGTTGATAAACGTATAAAAAAATATGCCGGTGCTGATTTTGCAGAAAATGAAGACGAAGTCATTGCCGAGGCAAAAAAACAGATAGATGAGTATCTTGCAGGAGAAAGAAGGGTTTTTGACATTCCGCTTGTTCTTTTTGGAACGGATTTTCAAAAACAGGTATGGAAAGAGTTGATGAAGATTCCCTACGGGCAAACAGCATCATATTCAGATATTGCTGACAGGATCAACAACCCGAAGGCTGTCCGCGCCGCAGCCTCAGCAAACGGTGCAAATGCAATTGCGGTAATAATTCCCTGCCATAGGGTTATTGAATCAAACGGCGGCTTGGGCGGTTATGGAGGAGGTTTGCAGATTAAGAAAAAACTGCTGAAAATTGAGAACGTACAACTCCCCGGCAAAGAAGGGGGTAAATATGTCTTCTAAAAATGGAATGAAAATAGGAATCCTGACCGCGGGCGGAGACTGCCCCGGACTTAATGCCGCAATCAGGGGGGTAGGAAAAACCGCAATACTAAACTACGGGATGGAAGTCTACGGTTTTTCTTCCGGATTTCTCGGCCTCGTAAACAATGAGTATAAAAAGCTCTCGGTACTTGATATGTCCGGCATCCTTTCAGTAGGCGGAACAATTCTTGGAACTTCACGCGAGAAGCCCTTCAAAAAACAGGAATATAAAAAATACATCAGGAGCAAACCTGAACAGATTAAAGAAAACGTTGAGAGGCTGGGGCTGGACTGTGTAGTTTGCATCGGCGGCAACGGAACAATGAAAACAGCCCTGAAACTTCAGAAGGTCGGTGTAAACGTCGTTGGAATGCCAAAAACAATCGATAATGATATATGGGGAACTGATCGTTCATTCGGTTTCGATTCAGCAGTCAGCATTGCCACCGAGGCGCTTGACCGGATACATACAACCGCAAACTCACATAAGAGAATAATGGTGGTAGAGATAATGGGACATGACGCGGGCTGGCTTACACTTTATTCCGGAGTCGCCGGAGGAGGAGATATAATTCTCATACCTGAAATTCCATATGAACGCAGGATTCTACGCGACTATATAATCAAGCGTTACGAGGAAGGAAAGCCATATTCAATTGTGGTTGTTGCGGAGGGTATCAATATTCCTACGAAAAAAAATGGGCAGAAACGAAACATCTCTGCCGGAACCTATATATCAGAGATTATTCAGAAAGATACAGGCCTTGAAACACGGCCCACAATACTTGGATATATACAACGCGGAGGTTCGCCCTCTCCAGCAGACAGAATCCTGGCATCAGAACTCGGCTCACACACAGCACAGATGATTGCCAATAAGAAGTTCGGCTGTATGGCCGCTTCACAGAATGGGAAATTCGTATGCGTCCCGCTAAAAGAATGTGCAGGAAAACTGAAAAATGTACCGCCGGATCTTCCGCTCATAACTCAGGCGCGGGCTCTTGAAACCTGCTTTGGAGACAGAATATAAAGCATGGATAATGAAAAATTTATAAACAAGGAACTAAGCTGGCTTTCTTTTAACGAAAGGGTGCTGCAGGAAGCAGAAGACAAACGCAACCTGCTGGGCGATAGAATAAAATTTCTGGGTATACACTCATCAAATCAGGACGAATTCTTCCGCCTCAGGGTTCCTACACTGAAAAAATTCTGCTTAATGAGTAAAAACAACCGTAAATATCTTTCAGAAGATCCCGAAGAGGTCATGAAAAAGGTTCAAAAGGCAATCAGTAATCAACGAATACGCTCAGAAAGACTTTACACAAACCTTATTTCCGAGCTTGAAGAACAGGGAATTTTCATACTGCAGCCGGGGCAGCTGAATGAAGAACAAAAAAGCCTTGTTCTTAAATATTTTTTCAATAAGGTAAGACCGCAGATCTTTCCAATGATGATTGATCCAAGGCAGGATTTTCCATATCTGAAAGATAACTCATTGTATCTTGCCGTTGAACTGAAAAAGAAAAACTCAAGCCGTTACAGCATAATAGAAATACCCACAAGGGTTCTTCCGAGGTTCATAAAACTTCCAAACTCGGACTCGCAGACTCACATAATTCTAATTGATGATATTGTCAGGGCAGGCTTACCAAGCATATATTCTTCACAAAACTTTGAGAGCTTTCAGGCATGGAATTTCAAGATTACAAGGGATGCCGAGATCGAAATTGATGAAGATGACATATCTCTAAGCTATCTTAATAAAATTTCCGAGGGAATAAAAAAACGTAAAAAGGGCAGAATAACCAGAATAGTACACGATGAGACAATGCCTCTTAAGATGCTGAATCTTTTTATCAAAAAAAACCATATTCACCGGCTTGATACCCTCTCAGCAGGGGGGCGTTACCATAAATTGAACGATTTTCTAAGTTTTCCCTCTGTAACAGGTCTCAAAACAACAACACATAATACTCCTTTTAGACATGGAGCAATAAAGAATAAAAGCCGCCTGTTCAGTTCAATTAAAAAAGGCGACCTGCTGCTGTATTTTCCATATCATACATTCAACACCATAATTGATCTAATAAGGGACGCGTCTATTGACCCCTCTGTTGAAAGTATAAAGGTTACCCTCTACCGGGTTGCAAAGTTTTCAAGCATTGCAAACGCCCTTATAAACGCACGCAGAAACCATAAGGAAGTAATCGTACATCTTGAACTTCAGGCACAGTTTGACGAAGAAAATAATATATTCTGGGCAAACATACTGAAAAATGAGGGAATCAAGGTTCTTTTCGGTGTAGCAGGGCTTAAGGTTCACGCAAAGATCTTCATGATCACAAGGCGTGAAAAAAATAAAGTAGTACGGTACTGCAGCATTGGAACCGGGAACCTGAACGAAGAAACAGCCCAGCTTTATACCGACTGCAACCTCCTGACAGCAGATCAGAGAATATGCGATGAGGTAAGCAATTTATTTGACTTTCTTGAAAGAGACATCAATTATAATGGAATCTTCAAACACCTGCTTATATCTCCGGTTAACTCAAGAGAAAGATTCAATGAGCTTATCGATTTTGAAACAAAAGAAGCTGAAGCAGGCCGGAGTGCGTGGATGAAGATCAAGATAAACAATATGGCAGACAAGTCCCTGGCAGAAAAACTCTATAAGGCCGCCCGTGCCGGTGTAAAAATACAGATAATATGCCGAAGCAGATTTATAATGAATATCGGAGAGGATGGATCAGAAGATAATATAGAGGCAATCAGCATTGTCGATAAGTATCTTGAACATGCCCGTTTTTTCATCTTCAACCATGCAGGAGAAGGCCTTACATTCATTGGTTCGGCCGACTGGCAGACAAGAAATATAGACAAACGGGTAGAGGTTACAACTCCTGTCTATGGAGAAAAACAAAAGCAGAAACTCCTTGATATCTTTAATATACAGTGGAGCGACAACTATAAGGCAAGACATCTTGAGGCTGAAATGAAAAACGAGATTATAAAAAAAGATAAAGACTCAGAGGTAATCCGTTCACAGGATGCTGTTTATGAATATCTGCTTGCAAACAACAGGCCCTAGCCTCCTTGCCGCTGATGCAGGACTCAAAACTCTTAAAAACCTCAACAATCAAAATAATAAAGCTGTCCGATAATCTGCTTTTCAGACATTCCGTCAGCAATCAAACCGGAAAGCATTCTGAAAAAATCTGTTTCCCGCCTAAGCCGCTCTTTAAGTCCTGCCGAAAGAGTCATATCAGGCAGTCTTTTTTCATCAAAACCGATATATCCCGGACAGCCGGGGAGAGGCCGCTTAAACCCAATTTGTTCTGACCCATCATCAAGATCTACGCTCCGGTAAAGGGGCGCAAGCATGCAAACAAGAGGCTTATATTCAGGATGAAGCCTGCACAGCCCTATCAACCTTCCTGAATCAAACCCCGGAGAATCTTCATCAGTAAGCCTGTTTTCAAGAAAGGAGCAGCATCCGGCCGGTCCCTTACTGAACCTGAGTCTGGGAACAGGCGCGCCGTTACGCTCATAGTCAATTATCACAATCTTTTGCTCAAAAAGTCCGTAAGTATTTGATAATCCGGAAAAGCGCGAAATCAAAAGTAAATCATCAGGATTAAGATAAACATGCATGCCCCCGCGGCAGCACTCACCGCAGCATATACAGCCGCCTTCTGAACTATCAGTAAAACTCATACTCCAGAATCTCTTCCAGCCTCAGAGTTACCTTTGATGTACATAGATATTTGCCGGAATCAGCAACCATGTATGGAACCTCAGCAAGCCTCGCATAGCCTGAAATTCTATGGGGTTTATCGTAGATTAGCGGCCGCAGATGGTTTCTCAATGACTGTTTAACCGAATTATTGATTGCTTCCAGCTTTCCATCAAGACCTGAATACAGCGATCCTGAACCAACAGCACCGGCTTCAGGAAGAATGTTCGTATCCCAGCTTATAACCCATGGCAGCTGCGATTCAGAAACATTATAGCTCAGCTCTACATCATAACGGCCGTACTTGTAGCGGCCCTTTGAAACAGTCAGATTTGGATCTCCCCATGGAATCAGATAATTCAGTTCACAGACAAATTCTTCTTCAATACCCCTGATGTTATCTTTAGGGACATAGCTGAATTTGAATCCGTAAATCATTGCAGAAAAAACATACTGCGCTTCTTCAAGAACCTGATTTAGTGCAAATTCCTCATCATAGACATCGGGCTCAAAAGGCCCGGCAGGTTCAAGAAGCACAAAAAATTTGCCCTTATAAATAATCGGATCATAGTCAGGGTCAGAGTAGGCCGCCAGAGGGCCGCCCAAAGCTGTCAGAAGGATAAGAACTGCTGCTCTTGATATTGCAAGCCGGCGTTTAAACATCTATTTTACCAGTTGCTCCTGCGGCCTCTTGTAAAAACAGTAATTGGGTTTATTCCAAGCCTGACAATGAAATAGATCAATGCAAAACCAAAACCCGCAAGATGGGTAAGATGGGCAACCCCGCCCCTGATACTGCCGAGCTGAGATATAATCTCAATACCGGTATATATTAAGACGAGGGTTGCGGCTTTTACAGGGATAAGACCAAAGACGAAAATACGCGAATCAGGAAAATATGCGGCATATGCCAAAAGAACGGCATAAACAGCACCGGAGGCCCCAAGAAGAACTACATTCATACCGGAAAAAAGATAGACAGCAAACGAAAAAATTCCCGCAAGGGTTCCTGTTAAAAGATAAAAAAGCAGAAACTCACGGCTGCCCATCTGCCGTTCTACGGCCTGACCGAAGAAGAACAGGGCAATCATATTGAAGGCTATATGAGAAATACCCGAATGAACAAACATATAGGTTGAAAACTGCCATAGATAACCGTGAAGTACAAATGACGGAATCATTGCAAGATAGTAAAGAGTCCGCGGGGCAATCATATTTATTATAAAAACGGCAAGATTAATACCTATCAGGATAAAAGAAATATTTGAATAGGTATATCTGAACGGTGTTCTAACAGGATTATTCATGATTAATAAGTTATAACTTTTGTGTTCAGCGGTCAATAGAGAGTTGCTGGACATTTATACTGTAATCCAATAAGCTGAATTCATGACTAAATATGACATTATCATAGTCGGTACAGGACCTGCAGGGCTTGGCGCGGCTTTTTACCTTATCAAAAAGAAAAAAAATCTTAAAATTCTTATGATCGATAAGGAAAAGGTCTCAACCGGCGGGCTTCGTAATGACTGCAAGATGAATTTTACCTTTCCAATCGGGTTTCCGCTCGAAAACTGGGACCGCGGCATGGCTGAGCACTACCTTGAACAGGTAATAGCTGCGCTTAAACCTGAAATTTTGAGAAAGAAAAATCTTTCCACATACTTTAAACGCGCAGAAAATCTCGGAGTTGAACTGCTTGATATAAAGCAAACCCACCTCGGAACCGACGGCGGGCTGCAGCTCATAAAAAAGCTGACAGCAGATCTTGAAAAATCAGGTGTTGACATCAAACTTGAAACAGAGATGACCGCCATAGATGCACAAAAAAAGACAATAACGGCAAACAATGAAGATATAGGTTATGAAAATATTATAATAGCTCCGGGAAGAAAGGGCTTTCGATTTCTCCAGTCTGTTATGGACAGCCTGAATGTTTCATACATCGACCATATTGTAGACATCGGATTAAGGATCGAAACAAGGATAGAAAATTACCCGATAGTCAAGGATTATTATGACCCCAAATTTATCTTTCCCGATAAGGTCAGAACCTTCTGTACCAACAGCGGTGCAGCCCATGTGGTCCGTGAAAAATACTCAACCGCCGGCGGAAGACCCTACTTCAGTGTAAACGGGCACGCGTTTTCCGGAAACAAGGCCCCTAACGGTCTGGTCAACTTTGCGATGCTTAAAACAGTAACATTTACAGAACCGCTTGCAAGCGGACAGGAATTTGCTGAAAACCTCGGCCTTCAGGCAATGCTTATGGGCGGCGGCAAACCTATAATGCAGCGCGTAGGTGATTTCAGACTTGGAAAGCGTTCCAAGAAAGAAACCTTTAACAATGATCTCTATGATTTTAAACCGACACAGACAGGCTGCACCCCGGGAGATATAAGCCTCTCAATGCCGGCAAGGATTTTGCGCGGCATATGGAAGTCAATGAAGGCCCTTGATACAATAATACCGGGAGTACTCCACCCCGGCACAATCATGTACTATCCTGAAATAAAACTATACGCAAATAAACCCGAATTTCTGGATTCAAACTTTAAGGCATATGACAGTATATACTTTGCCGGTGACGGTGCCGGAACAAGCCGCGGCATAACAGCCGCCTGGGCAAGCGGAATAAGGGCAGCCGAAGGCATTATTTGACATCTTTTGAGGTTCTTTTTCGTATTCATTTTTGTTGTTTTTTATTATACTTAGGCCATGATTTTCAGACATAGATACAAGATGCTTTTTGAGTTCAGTGAACTGGACTGGATGTTTGATGATTCAGAAGGCATTGAGTCGTTTCTTTCACGCATAATAGATCTGATATATAAACACATGAATATTTCATCATGTTCAATTCACCTTCTTGACGATAAATCCGAACAGCTTGTATTTATGGCCTCAAAACAAACCGGCAACAATATAATTCAGGAAAACAGCTGTGATTTGCTTCATTTGAAAAAAAATGAGGGGCTTTGCGGCAGGGCTCTGGAATCAGGAAAAATTGAATACGCAACAAGAAGAAGACGTTCAATGGCAGTTCCAATAAGGCGGAGAAACCATCCAATAGGGGTACTTCTTCTTGAGCGTAAAAAAAGACCATTCAGCCTCATTGACGCAGGAACAATACAGGTTCTGGCATCACAGACAGCCAACATACTTGAAAACGCAAGATCATACTTCTCAGAGATAATAAGCTCAGGACTTGAAACAACGGATAATCTTGTTGAATTCGATACTCAAATTCTTCTCAACGGAAACGGGGCTTCTCCCGGACATGCCTTTGCGGAAAGCTTTACACTTGACAGGAAAAGAAGCTTTAAAGAATTGAAGAAACTGAGGTTTGAAAAAATATATACATGGAAGGAACTTGAAACAGCCATTCTGGACACAGAAGATCAATTAATCAAGCTTCAGCATACCGTTGAAGAAAACCTCTCTGACAGCGCCTCGCTGATATTTACATCGCATCTGATGATCCTGAAAGACAAGAACTATATAAATGAAATACGCAGCCTGATAAACACGGGACTTAACCCTCCCACAGCCCTTCTGAACGTAACAGAAAACTATATCAAAATTTTCTCTGAAAGCGATGCGCCCTTTGTCCGCGAGAAAGCGGAAGACCTTGAGGATCTTGTTCAAAGAATTTTCTCAAATTTACTGGGCGAAGAGTCGGTTCCGGTGCGGGCAGAAAACAGGATTGTAATAGCTAAAAAGCTTTATCCCTCGGAAATTCTTACACTTGCATCTGAAAAAGCCGCCGGTATACTTCTTGTTTCGGGAGGAGTAACGGCCCACATCTCAATACTCGCCCAGTCACTTAAGATACCTATGGTCATTATAGACTATCCGGATCTGATAAAAACCAATAAGCCTCTTCCTACCGGCATAGACGGCTCAACCGGAAAGATTATTATAAATCCGGAGCCGGAAATTATGGAAGAATTCATAGAGCTCCAAAGGCTCAGCAGACAAACAAACAAAGAAAACCTGAACGATGAAACCCGCACAAAATGCGGTAAAAAAATAAACCTTCTTACAAATATAAACCTCATTCCTGATCTTGAAGAAGCAGTAAAGATGAATGCCGAGGGGGTCGGTCTTTACCGGACAGAATTCCCATTCATGCTGCGTAACAACTTTCCATCCGAAGAAGAACAGTTTGCAATATATAAACAAATAATAGATCTGGCTGCTGACAGGCCGATAACCTTCCGAACCCTTGATGTCGGCGGAGACAAGGGGCTTTCGTACTGGCGGGGAGAAGTAGAGGAAAACCCCTTTTTAGGTCTTAGGTCAATACGTTTCAGCCTTAGTAACCCATTAATCTTCAGAACACAAATTCGGGCTATTTTAAGGGCTGCCGGTTCAAAAAAAATAAAACTTATGTTTCCAATGATTTCTTCAATGGAAGAGCTCCGTTCCGCCAAAGAGCTGGTAATGCAGGCTTGGGAGGGGATTAATGCTGACGGAGAAGAGACCGCCTTTCCCGAAATCGGTGCGATGGTCGAAATACCTTCTATTCTTGCGATTATTGATAATATCTGCGAAGAGGTTGATTTTCTTTCGATTGGGACTAATGATTTTATTCAATACATGCTTGCCGTTGACAGGAATAATGAAAAACTTAAATCATATTATACACCCCATCACCCCTCAATACTCAGAGCCCTTAAGATGCTTTCCGATACCAGCAAAACGCATAATGTTGGGCTGACCGTCTGTGGAGAGATGGCACATCAAAAAGAATACGTCCCCTTTCTGCTTGGCATCGGCATAGAAAACCTCAGTGTATCAACCAGCTTTCTGAATGTAACACAGGAAATCATATCAAACATAAAACTCGGTGAAGCAAGGACTCTGGCTGATGAGGTGTTGAAACACAGCTCAATATATGAGATTGAAAGGACTCTTGGAATTCTTTAAATGGCTATGAATATTATACAGAAAGAAATAAGACTTAAACCCAAATCGAGAGGTTTTCACCTTATAACATCAGAGATTGAATCGCTTATTCCTGAAATCAGAACCGTAGAATCGGGAATTGCTTTTATTCATCTAAAACACACCTCAGCGTCTCTTACTTTAAATGAAAATGCTGATCCTGATGTACGTTTAGATATGGAATCCATTTTTAATAATTTGATACGCGAAAATCAGCCATGGTACAAACATACCTGTGAAGGCCCTGATGATATGCCTGCACATGCAAAAAGTTCAATTATAGGACCGGAGCTCACAATCCCAATTACAAACGGGCGGTTTAATCTGGGAACATGGCAGGGTATCTATCTCTGCGAACACCGTAATCATGGGGGTGCCCGCAGAATAGTTGTAACCCTGCTGGCTTAGAGAATTCTTTCTATATAAACAGATTGACGTTGGCGTCCTCTGCCGCATCAAGATAGGCAGCAACCCCGCCGTAGCCTATTCCGTCTATAAGCTCTTCCTCACCTATTCCCATTAGGTCCATACTCATCTTACAGGCAATAATATTGGCTCCGCCGTCAATGGCCTGCTGAATCAGCTCCTGAAGCATTGGAACATTGTACTTTTTCATTAAGCCCTTAATCATTCCGGCTCCGGCTCCGCCCATATTCATCCTGGAGAGCTTAAGCTTCTCAGCACCACGGGGCATCATTCCGCCGAACATCTTTGATACAAAATCCTTTTTAACAGGCACCTTCTCTGATTTTCTGATAATGTTCAGACCCCAGAATGTAAAAAACATCGTAACCTTGCGGCCCATGGCAAGCGCGCCGTTAGCAATAATGAATGCCGCAATGGCCTTATCCAGATCTCCGCTGAAACAAACCATTGTCTTATCATTATTAACAGCAACAGCTCCGCCCTGACCATTGCCAAGCTGGTTAAGAGAAGCGTTAAGATCACCCTTTCTGATACGGGCAACAAAGGCCTTGTCCTTCTTATCAACGTTCAGAAGTGTATTTCCGGTACGCTTACACCATGAAGCAATATCCGACTTGAAGCCAGGATCGGTAACATGAACCTCAAGAACATCTCCCTCCGGCATTTCCGCAATCTTTTCGGAAACCTTTTTAATAGGCCCCGGACAGGACAATCCGCAGGCATCCAGAACTACAACATTTCCATTATGTAAATCAGCCATCTTTGCTGCAACCTCCTTTAGATCAACCGTTTTAAGCCCGGCATCGGCTGTTCCGCATGACTCCAGTTTGTTCCACATTGCCGGCTGCCATGTGCTGAAACCACCAGCAAGATTAAGAACATTTCCGAAGCCGGCCTGAGTCATCATCCTTGAGGCAACGTAGGCACGGACTCCGGTAGCACAGAAAACTATGTATGTTTTTTCTTTATCAAGCTCTCCAAGTCTTTTACGCAGCTCATTAACAGGCAACAGAACAGAGCCCGGCATAGCACCCAGTTCTTCCTCTTCAGGATCACGGACATCAAGAAGAACAGCATCAGGATACTGGTCAAGCTCATTCCAGTTAATATTTTTAACCAGTCCGTTAAGCATGTTTTCAGCCACAAAACCTGCCATATTAACCGGATCCTTGGCAGAAGAATATGGAGGTGCATAGGCAAGCTCAAGTTCCATAAGATCATCAATAGTTCCGCCCATACGGATCACGGAGGCAAGAACATCTATACGCTTGTCGACGCCTTCCCATCCTACTATCTGGGCACCAAGAACCCTTCGGTTTTTCGGATCAAAGATCATTTTCAAAGAAAGCGGAAAAGCTCCGGGATAATAGCCTGCATGCGATTTTGAGTGTCCCATTGTAAACAGGTAGTCCTCGCCGTATTTCTTGCCGTCTGCAATAAGAGCCTTTTCGTTGAGTCCCGTTGCCGCTGCTGTAATATCAAAAATTTTGACAATACTTGTTCCCATTGAGCCCTTGTACTCTTCAGAGCCGCCAAGCACATTCTTTGCAACCATACGGCCCTGTTTATTTGCAGGACCGGCAAGCGGAATCATTGTCGGCTGGCCGGTAATAAGGTTTTTAACCTCAATAGCATCACCTACGGCAAAAATATCAGGATCTGAGGTCTTAAGTGTGCTGTCAACAATTATTCCTCCGCGCTTATTAAGCTCAAGACCGGCAGCCTTTGCCAATTCTGTCTGGGGCTGAACGCCTATTGAGAGCATAATTACATCTGCCTCCAGCCTTGTACCGTCAGACAGAACAAGGGCGGTGTGCTTTGGATCTTCACAGGCTTCGAATGACTTAACCATGCTGCCAAGAAGTAAATCCACACCTTCTTCATGAAGATGACGGTGCACAATCTGAGCCATTTCAAAATCAAGGGGCATCATAACCTGTGGAGCAGCCTCAACAAGGGTAACCTTTATGTTGCGCTCAACAAGGTTTTCCGCAACTTCAATACCGATGAAACCGCCGCCGACAACAACCGCGTGACAGGGCTCTTCTTTGTCCAGATAGGCCTTGATCCTGTCAACATCAGGAACCGTCCACAGTGTATAAATATTATCACGGTCAATTCCAGGGATCGGCGGCCTCAAAGGGCGTGATCCCGGCGAAAGAATTATCTTATCGTAGTTTTCGGTATATTTTTTAAGCTCGGAACCATTGGCATCACGCTCAGTAACCTCAACGATTTTTGCACCGCGGTCTATTGCGGTTACCTCACTCAAAACCCTTACATCCACATTAAATCTGTTATTAAAAGCCTCAGGTGTCTGAACCAGCAGATTTTCACGCTCTGATATTGTTTCGCTTATGTAATACGGAAGGCCGCAGTTCGCGTATGATATATACGGCCCCTTTTCAAACATTATTATCTCTGCATTTTCATCCAGACGTCTTAATCTTGCAGCGGCACTCGCTCCGCCGGCAACACCGCCGATTATTATTATCTTCATCAAATCCTGCCTATATAAAATTTATTATATTAAGACTATATGTTACACTCGTAGTACTGTCAAGTTATCGATAAATAAAGATTGAAATTTCAAACAAGTCTGAACCTCAGCATCATTGATCGCAATTCTGCTTCATAACAAGATCAACTGCAGTTGCAGCCAGAATCTTTGCGGCACGGAGCATTGCCTCATTTGCTTTCTGTCCGCGGGAAGCCCTTGCGACCTCTGAAGAATGCCAGCACATCTGATCATGTGTCTTATACAGTATTGAAACCGACGGAACAACCCTGCTTAGATCTCCAAAATCGGAGGAGGCTTCCCAGTTAGAAAACTCTTCAAGGCGGTCTCCAAGCATTTGAGCATTCTCAGCCGCAAGTTCAAACAGTTCCCGGTCAAAAAGCACCGGGCTTGTAAAAGACAGGGTTTCTTTATCAACCTGACAGCCTGCTGCTTCGGCGGCCGAATCGGCGCACTTTTTGATCCGCGGCTCAAAGGTCTTTAATTCATCAATATCTGTTGAGCGCAGCATAACCTCGGCAACAGCCCTGTCCGGAATTACGTTAATAAGACGGCCCGCCTCAGGAAGGATGCAGTGAAGCTTCAGACCGTTAGGAAGCTGCTGCCGGAGCATGCTTATGGAATTATATAACAGTACTGCCGCATCAAGCGCGTTGCGGCCGTTCCACGGGTCAGCCGCGGCATGGGCGGTGTGGCCGCTGAAGATGAACCTTAATGAAACAAAACCGAGATCCCTTTTTGCTACGCCGGTTTTAATCCATGGATGAAACATCAGGCAGGCAGCTGTATTATCAAAAACGCCTGCATCTATCAGTCTGGTTTTTCCGGAGGCCTCGGTCATAATCTCTTCTGCCGGGGTACCGACAACCCTGAACAGGCCTTCAGACTCATTGCCGGAGAAAACCGCTGAAACCCCAACAGCAGCGGCTGCCGCGGAGGCGGCTATAAGATTGTGTCCGCAGCCGTGACCTACCCCCTCAAGTGCATCATACTCGGCAAGGATGTCAACAGTACGGCTGCCCGGGGGCCTCCTCTCCCCGGAAAAATCCGCGATAAAGGCTGTATCAAGCCCCCCCGCGGGATACTCGATCCTGAAGCCGCGTTCACCGAGAAAAGCCGTGATTGCGGCGGCGGCCTTTTCTTCTTTATATGCTGTTTCAGGGTTTTTATTTATAAATTCTGATAAACCGAAAATAGATTCACGCTGATCATCTATAGCGGCAAAAGCCTTTTTTTTCAGTTCAGTATATTTCATAACTGCATTGTCCAGCTAAGTTTCCTTTATTTCACTTCAATTTTGCAAGAACCTGATTCAGGTTGTCAGCTGTGACTATTTCATCAAGGGCTTCATCCAGTTGGTCAGGATTAGTGGTTGATAAAATAAGGTTTTTGTCCTCAGCAGGCAAACCGAATTTCTTATCAAGCTGCCTTATAAGGACATTTTGCTTTTCATCAAGTTTGCCTTCTTTGAGTCCTTTCTTATGTCCCTGCTGTATCAGCTTCATGGCGGTAGTCATAACTTCATCACCTCCTTCAAAAGATATGGCTTTTAAGCGTTCCCTTAAATAATCACTTCCCATCTCTGTTGTATAATAAATATACACTATAAAACTCATAATTACATCTTATAACCTTTCAAAAGTCGGTTACTTTTGAAAGGTTATAGGGAGTATTTTTGACAACCAAAAGTTAAATACCTATGCATAGCAGTTGTCAAAAATACTCCACCTACATTCAAGGTTGAAATTTCAAAACTCCCTCAGTTTTGAAATTTCTTAATTTTCTGCTCACCAAA
>PDWJ01001646.1_pt1 | contig 26736 bp, 19 predicted proteins | sample 1430881 | NCBI WGS metagenome assembly PDWJ01 (sample SAMN01162460, study PRJNA174530) | Oral metagenome, whole genome shotgun sequencing project. | biome: Marine environment; feature: Marine mammal; material: Swab sample of the gingival sulcus; isolation source: swab sample of gingival sulcus...
GCGCTCACCCGACACGTTGAAATATTGAATCGCCAGCATCCCGCTGGCACACGAGTCGACGGGAATGTCGGCGATCCCAGTGTCAAAGGAGTTATCATGAACGTACGCTTATCCTATCGCCCGTTCAGCATCAACTTTGCCGCGTCCTCCCCTCCATTTTGGAGATAAAGCAGCGGCACAGGCCGGTCGACACCCTCAATTAAACTCGGGCGGGCTGCCCAGGGAGTCACAGAAAGGACATTTGTAAAATCCATCCAATACTGAGTACGTGAGACGGGGAGACCCCACACCATATGATTATGGTTGGCCGGACCATATTGTTTGAATTCGTACATTGAAGCATATTTCGTCGAGACAAAGGTATGAGGCCACTCTTTATTGGTTGTATGACACACAGCGGTTGCGAGCTTTTCAGGTAGATCGATCGTCACAGCTTCATCCCAAACCAATGAGAACATGCCGCTGATGGCATTATATCCGAGACGCCCGACCACACCTTCGATACCACCCGGCGTTAAAAATGTCACGCTGTTTCCACCGCCGGGGAAATAGTTGAGGTCTTGAAGTGGGAAGGTAACTTGCGACATCAGTTCTTCGACAGACGTTCCAGGTTTGCCAGCCCAATCAAACGCCGCACTGCCGGAATTATTCCCGTCAAAAAATCCTTTCTGCTCCCAGAGTGACGTCCCATTCAGCGGAATATCTAAATTCTTCGCAAGCCCAAGAATCTCTTTCGGTTCCCAGACTTTACGGAAATCCATGAACAGCGGCGGATTTCCTCCGGTTAACAAACTGAATGCTAACATCGTCAGCAGTCCTTGCATATCCGCTTCAGTCGCGAAAGGCAGCACCTGTTTAGGGCCATTATGATCGAAAGTCGAATTAAAAAGTGACTCCATGGCATCAGCTACAGGAAGGGGAGTGCCTCGCCTATCCGATCCCCACTCCAACTGGCTCATAAACCCACCACCGATTGCATTCAAATCTTTCATCAAATCTCTCACAATCAGATACATGGCAAGACTCTGATTCAGATTTTCGCTATCCTCATCATTCCGTAGTTCGATGTTGCTCACGTATTTATCACACCAGGCCCGCAACGCTTTGACTTCCTCTTTGTCATATGCACCTTTATTCAACATGTCTGCCAAAAGCTTCATGTCCAAACGAGTCATTTCAAGCCCAAAGGTATTCCGTGTCGGAAGAATGTGGGCTAACGCGGTCTCCATCCCCATCGAATCGTGACCGAAGACCACAATCCTGCGCCCCTTCATCCTATGAAAAGCGGCAGCGGCATAGGCCCAATCGATGAGAGGAGTAGCCGTTTCCGGCGTCATGACCGGATCACTTCCGGTATCCGGCCAGCTTCCGATATTCAAATGAGATAAAATACCGGACTGTGAAGCCGCTCCATTTGTGGCATGGGCAAACACCACTCCCGGTTTCGGACCGCTGTTTCCACATGTGAAATTAATGGGTGTACGTTTCGGAAAATGGGCCAGCAGCGAGAGCACGCTTAGCTGCGGAAATGCCCAGGTATCAGGAGCGCATACAAGACTGCTGACTCCGGCTTCTTTAAACTGCTGGGCAACAATATCGGCCTGCCGTTCACCATCGACAAGAATCGGCGTATACACGATTTCTGCTGTCGAAACATTTTCAGCGAGTGCATCTGCAATCATTTTGACAATGTTTTGGCAACGCTGACGAGATTCTTGATCTATTCGGGGATCGCCAGCGGAAAACACGCCGATTACCGGTTTTTTTTCTTGAAAAGTCGCACTTTCTGACAACATATTTGCCTGTTTCATAGATTAAACCCTCCTATATAGTTTTAGTAAAGTAAACAGAAAACTGAAAATTTACAAGGTAGTATTTTTACAGAACCTTAACCTTGTCAAGAAATTCAACATAAAACTCATAAAAATCACGAGAATACCTTTTTACATGTATCACTAATTATTACGTTGTCAACGTCGCATATTTTGTCCAACATAGATACCCCCGCCGCCTTCACAGAAATGACAGCAGCTCTGATACGTACTTCACTTGTCATTCGCGTGAAGGCGTGAATCCAGATGACCAGCGATACTGTCAGTTAATAAAGCAGAACTAAATAAACAGTAAATATAAACTTCCCATAAGTGAGGATGAATAGTATTTAGCACAATCGATCTCACCGGCAAGAACAGGCATTCTCAAAACAGGGAAACAAACCGTGTATTTTTATATACATTTGAAGCGTTTTTCAGGACACTTCGATGCAGATTTCACATGTACCAGTGTCAAGATAAGTTCTATGGAAAATTTTCTTGCCAAATTATATGGCCTGTGCCGTTTTTTGTGCAGACAGATGTGTGATGACAACATCGTGATTCTTCAGAAACGACACATTATCATTCAAATGTTGAACAATATGAAAGCAATTCTTTTAGCGGCAGGCTTTTCTTCCCGCATGGGAACCTTGAAGCAGATCATGCCCATTGAGGGCAAACCAATGATCTATCAGGCTGCCGAACCTTTTGTGTCATCCGGTTTGGAACTTTTAGTGGTTCTTGGACATAAACATCAACGTGTACAAGAGGCGCTAGGCTCCCTTCCATGCAGAGTTCTCATCAATCCATCCCCGGAAGATGGGATGTTTTCATCTGTGCGACTCGGCTGCCAGGCTGTTCCACTCGGAGAACCATGTTTGCTCAGTACCTGCGATTGTCCGGGCGTTGCTCCGCACACCATACGTATGGTTCAGGAAACTTTGCTGGAGGAACAAGATCACGTTATCATCCCAACCTATCGAGGACGGCGGGGTCATCCTGTCGGATTGCCAGCGTTTCTGGTGGAACGTGTTCACGCATTGCCTCCGGAGACCCCCGGTTTAAATTCTCTTTGGCGGAAAAGCCCCGAGATGGTAGTACATTTCAATGTTTACGATCCCGCAGTACTGCGAGACTTAGATCGGAGAGAAGATGTCGAAAAACTACAAGAAAGCTGTTTTTGATTTTCTTCGTGTCGTTGCGCCTTCGTGGCAAAATTTTATACCCGAAGAAACATCTTTCCGGCAAGCTGACGAATAAGGCTCTTCATTTCCAACATCATCAAGATGGCGGAAACAGTTCCGCTCGGCAATTTGGAACGAACGGTAATTTCATCGATATGAATAGGTTGTTGTTCGATAAGCTCAAAGACACATTGTTCATGTTCACTGAGATCGGAAGGAGATGAGTCTGGCTGCTCAGGAGAGCTGGAATGGTGGAAGGAAAATTCTTCTTGAAGATGATGTTGAAGATCGCGACTCAGTTCCAGGGGAATAGCATTTAATACATCATCAGCATGCTCGACAAGAGCCGCTCCCTGTTTAATCAAACGATTTGTCCCCCTACTGCTCGCTGACGTAATATTCCCAGGCACGGCAAAGACGTCACGCCCTTGTTCAAGAGCCATGTCTGCGGTAATTAATGCGCCGCTTCGGGCACCGGCCTCAACGACAACCGTCCCCAAACTCATTCCGCTGATAATCCGGTTGCGTGCCGGAAAATTTCCACGATCGGGTTTGGCTGCCATCGGCAGTTCGGAAACAAGAGAGCCTTTTTCAGCGATTTCATGATACAGGCGTGTATTTTCGGGAGGATAAATAACATCAATCCCACATCCCAATACGGCCACAGTTCGACCACCAGCCTTGAGCGTTCCCCGGTGAACAGCGCTGTCAATTCCGCGAGCCATCCCACTCACGACAGAAAGGCCTTTCACAGCGAACTCCCGGCACAAATTTTCTGCGACTGTTCGGCCATACGTCGATGCTTTTCGCGAGCCCACCACTGCTAACATCAGTTCATGGGCTTCAAGGTCATTGCCTTTGACATACAGGATCGGAGGAGGATCGAAAATCCTTTTCAAACGTTCCGGATATTGAGAATCTTGCCAGGTGACAACCTGGACTCTCGCTTTCTCGATCGCCTCGAGTTCACGTTTTATCCGATCGGACCATTCAAAATTCAAAATATTTGCAACGGTCTTTTCTGCAATGCCAGGAACGGAGCGGAGAAGATGACGAGATGCCGAAAACACCTGTTCTGGAGTAACAAACGTGTTCAGAAGCTTTCGATAGGTCATAGTACCAACCCCAGGTACCATACGCAAGGCAATCCAATATTTTTTCGCTTCAAGAGACGTCATAAAAAAAGACATAAGAATCCGCAAAGAGCGATTCCTATGTCAAATTCAGGAAGCATTCAAACATGTTGATAGGGGATCGTTTTACCCACTTCCCGACATCACAAGCTTTTTGAAACAATTTTACCGTTTGAGGACAACTTTTTCCCCAAGATTAATTATTTTGACACTCTCTGTAATCAGGCATGTTGAGGTTTGCTTCTGCACACTCAAGACTGTTAAACGACCGATTCCCTGGCGAGGAAAACCCGATCCGATTTCTCGATAAATAATGAAGTTATCGGAAGGCTGAACTCCTTGTGCCGCCCCAACATCAAGATACACCACATCTCCAAACGACAGTCCAGTCCGCCCAATACGTTCGCCGATGATATGACCAATCAGTTGATTTCCGACTTTTAACCCATACGATCGAGAATTACCAACCAGCGGTTTTTGCAATGGAACAGAGAGTTCGGAAACCGGCATAATCGGATCGCCAATCTGAATATAATTATACGATTTGACAATTTCTGCGCTAGAAATCCCAGGTTCCAGAGTTTTCACCTTAATTCGCCCGAGGATATCGATCTGAGTTCCCATGATTTCTGATGTGACTGGATGAAAGATTTCTTTTCTAGGACGAAAGACGACAAACATGTCGCCTTCTCGAATATTATGAGAAGTTCCCTTATTGATATATATAATATCACCAAAGACCAGACCAATCAAACCGTCTTCAGACTGAATAACGTGAGTCGTATCACCGATATCGGCTTTTGTGATCTGGGCAAAGCCTTCGGATTGAAGTTCCTGCAAAGAATAAGGGACAATATAGCCGCTGCTCTCAATAAAATTGACATTCGGCACTACCGGAAACGGAACCCTGCGAGTAGCCACTTCTTCAGGGGCAGGAGCAGGGAGACCATACCACGGCCGGGCAATCGCTTTATCGCTCCGACGCCTGCCACCGCTGGCTGCTCCTTCATTACCGGGAAACAGCCCAAGAATATCACCAGGATAAATAAGATTCGGATTTACGATATGCTGATTCTGCTGGTGGATTTCACGCCATCGATACGGACTATCTAATTGCGTCCCGGCAATATCCCACAAGGTATCACCATACTGCACCACATAACTTGAGGACTGAGCCTCAACAGACAGATCGAAAGATATCGTCCACACAAAGCAAAGACCGAAAAGAAACAGCAGAAAGGCTGAGCGTTTCATAAATTTTCTTCAACAATGCAAAAGCCCTACCGCAGCATAATGGAGCACGTCTCCTTATCCTACGGCAGAACTTTCTAATGCAGTTTTACCTCTACAAATTTAATAGAAGCTACTAAGCTGATTTAACTTCTTTACCGCAAGATTGCGAATTCTTGAATTCGCCGTAAAACGACCGACGACCTCATTCAGGATCGATTTCGCAATATGGTACTGCCGTAATTCCGCGTATGCATACCCCATTTTGAGCATCGCATCTGGCACTTTATTCCCTTGAGGATACATCTGCATAACGGTTTGAAAGGACTGAATCGCCGCCGGATAATTTTTCCCGGAGTAATAGATTTCACCTATCCAATAGTATGCATTGTCCGCTAAATCACTTTGCGGATACATTGACGCGACCTCACGAAATTTTGCCATTGCTGTCCAATAATCTTTGCTGCGGTATGCCTGCATCGCCTGGTTATAAACCTGATCAGGCGAGCCATACTGAGGTTCGGGCACGATCATCTGAGGCATTATCGACGAATCTCCATACATCGGGGTAGATCCATATTGTGCCGGGTTCTGATAGCTGGGCATCATAAACGAACTGCCACCACCAGGCATCCCCTGATCCATTGGGACATACGAAGGATACGACGGCATCATAGACGTTTGAGACGGATTCGTATACTGCTGAGGCATCATGCCAGAAACATCGTCATACCCATACAGTGAACCTTGCTGCTGATACGGCAACATTCCAGCGGCACCTCCATAAGCGGCACCGTACGGCATTTGCTGCTCATACGGCATTTGCTGATAGACCATCATTCCGGTTTGAGACTCCGGCCTCTGAGAGGGCTGCGAAAACGCCATCATGCTCGTTTCCATACCCGGCAAGACTTCCGGTGCGGCAGGAACTGACGTCAGAGGCATCGCCTCTGACGATGAAGCCCCGGAAGGCTGGTTACTCGGTTCGGCACCAATTCCGGCATAGGCCGAGAATGAAGCACTGACACACAACGCAACAACGATCAACGTGAACAGTGATCTCACAGTTTTAAACACAATAAAAACCTCCACAAAAACAAAGATGGATTTACAGGAGAGGTATCCCTCCGAATACAAAACACAACTGCAAATCCTAACAACATATAAAACAGAACAAGGGTGCGCAATCCCTAGAGACAGCATGAGTATAAGGGTAAAAAAGAGGGAATGTCAAGCAAAAAAACAGAGAGGAGGGGAAAATAACAGTCTTTTGAAAACAAAAATCTCCCTGTTTGCTTTTTCAAAAAGCCCTGAGAGAGGGCAAAGTTTGGAACACGTACCACATGCCCGTTTATCTCAAAAATTTCGAGTCAACACAGGTTGCAGTGGAAGGCAAGGATGAAGTCTGACAGGTATCTCTCAGCTTTCATCCTATCCTACTCCACATTCGGGAACTCCTGTGTTGCCTCATTCAAGAGCATGGAATAATCTTGATAGCGTTTCGAAAAATGGAAGAGGACGAGTTGTTTGGCCTGAGAAAGTCTGGCAAGTTTTCCGGCTTCTCGGGCAGTAAGATGATGAGTCATTTTGGCCTTCGCCTTGTCTTGCTGGGCAAATGCGGCTTCACAAAAAAGGATATCCGATTTCCAGGCAAACTTTACAATATCGTCGGCCCGATGTTCTTCAAAGAGAAAATCAGTGAGATAGGTAATTTTCAACCCTGATTTACGTACGAGCAATTTGTGAAGTAATTCCCGGCACGAATATTCGACACCGCGAATCTGCAATGTCTGCTTTTCAGCTCCTGGATCGAATGCTAACGCTTTCAAATGGGCAACCCATGGACCGGGTTCCAATCCCATATCTTGCATGACGTCCTTTTGCACATTGCAGCTATCCGCTTCAAGAAATGAATAGCCATAGGATGGAATCTTGTGGTTGAGCTGAATATAATCGACCGAAAATTCATCTGATGTCAAAATCCGATGTGCATGAGGGCGCTCGCCTATGCTTTTCACTGCGAACCCCTTCCAGCTTTCCAGCTCGGTCAGAACAATTTTTTCCGGCAGTACCTCGTGTACCCGGATCGTCAGTCCTAAATTTTGGCAGATATTCCAGGTATAGGCTTGAAGCTTTCCGATAACATTCTGCGTGATCCCTGGCGGGCCAAAAACCTGGATAGTTCGCTCTTCTGTCAGGTTCAGACGGAGTAATGTGTCAAAGCCGATGAAATGATCAATATGGGTATGGGAAATAAAGACGTCAGAGACTTTTCGCAACAACGCATGCCGAAAATAGAACAGTCCGCAATCAAATAAAATGCCGCGTTTCCGATCGATGAGATCGATATAGAGAGTGGGATCACCGGATTTCCCCCCTCCGAGACGAGGTTTAATGTTCATGTTTCTACTCGTATCACACACACCTATGCTGCTGAATCAGAACAAAGAAGGAGCATGGAAATATTGGATTATTCGTACCACGAGTAAGGATGGGAGTTGGTGAAGATGCCGAAGGGGGGACTCGAACCCCCACGAGGAAAACCCTCACAGGCACCTGAAGCCTGCGCGTCTACCAGTTCCACCACTTCGGCAATGTAAGATCTTCTTAAGACGATGAGCACTTAGAGAGAACGTTGGGAAAATTGTCAAGACTTTTTTTACATGTCTCGCATTATTTTTTCACAAGGAAGAAAGCGATCTGGCTGGGATTAATTACCAGAAATAGAAATTCCGCTGAGGGTCGATCTTAGCCAATCACGCTAAAAATGCCTGGTAACGGATCCTTAAACGACAGCTATTACAAAAAAGTCTTGACAGGCAACACCTCCACGAAAAGCAATCACTCAGCCTAGGTCATCTTGTAAAATTAACGAACGAACAATGAACGTGGACACAAGCCATGACGACCAAAACAGTGATGTATATTTGGATTTCCCTGTATATGGTGCTCATCGGGTGCACATTAAAGAATACCACGCCCTATAAAGGTGATGAATCATATTATATAGCCTCATCAATCCGGATGGTCCAAAGCGACAACGTTATCGTTCCTGTCTATTTTGGTGAGGCGCGGTTCCAGAAACCTCTTATCGCATACTGGCTCACGACTCTGGGCTACAAAACCTTCGGGATCGACCTGTGGAGCGGTCGCCTGCCATTTCTTGCGCTGTCGTGTGCGCTGCTCATGCTTCTCTATAAGTTTGCCCTTTTGCTGGTGCCCGACTACGAATTTGCCGCGCTCAACGTTTTCCTGCTCTCATCAGCCACACTCTTCATCGAATATACCCGAGTTTCGATGACCGATATGCCCCTGACCTTTTTTACGACATTGTCGCTGTATTTTTTTTGCAAAGCCCTTCAGGAGCCTGAGCGACTCACAAGATATTATTTGTTTGCCTACATTTCGGCCGGATTGGCCTATTCATCAAAGGGGTTTATCGGCATATTCCCCGGCCTGGCAATTGCCGTGTATCTCCTGTTGACCAGACCTGCGCACTATCGGAAATATCTCATTCGGCTGTTTCATCCGGGTTATGTGCTCCTGTTTGCCTTACTGGCGTTCCCCTGGTATGTATATGCCTATTTCTATCATTTCGACGACTTGATGAAACAATTCGCTGTCGAATCATCCGCCACGTTTGCATCGAACCTGTGGGCGATCCCCGGGAATCTCGTATTCTATCCGGGAGTGTCTCTCACATTTTATCTGCCGTTCGCGCCAATTGCCACCTATCTCTTTATTAAAAAGCGGCCTAAGATTCCCACCCGATTCGTACCGGTACTGTGCTATATCGGTACGACCTTTCTCATCTTCAGCTTACTTCTCAGCCGCCATAAGGGCAGATATGCTCTGGTTGTTTTTCCGGCGCTGACACTCATCATCAGCTATATTTTGTACCACAGCCCTTTCAAAAAAAGCGCAAAAACCATCGCAATCGCTGTGGCGGGACTGCATATCGTCGTATTTCTTCTCTATCCGACGATTTCCGGCCATCCGTTTACGGATCTCATTCAATACTGGAGAAACAACACGCAAGGTAACTTAGCAGCTTACGGACTGACAAGGCGAGAAATGAGTTGGGCACAAGCGCTTTCAAATGGGGATTTACAGTTACACCATGAAGAAGGGGATTACCTGCTGACAAATGCAGAGCATCTCGCAGACTTTGAGTCGCCAAACATACTCAAACAGGCGTCACGCCTTTCAAAAATACGTATTGAGAATGGCACGCTCATCAAACGCAAACGCACATATTACCTTATCGCTCCTAGTAGGGCGTACTGACCAGCATCCTTGTTGGTCGTCGAGGAAAAATCGGGCGTGTCATAAAATCATAAAGTTTAGTAAAGAATCATCGCACCGTTCGCTCTGAACGATGTAGAATTTTTACGAAACGCTGCACGAGCCCTCGTTTGTCTTTTTATACCTTCTTCTGTTCTAGCAAGCGTTGTTCGGCTTCCCTGGTGAGAGTGTCAAGGGCCAGCTTGATTCGAGCCTGATAGGCTTGCATCTCATCTTTTTTTAACGTGTCCGGTACAAAAAACGGTTCACCGTAGATAACCAGAAAGTTCGAAAACGGATACGGAATCCGCATTCGATCCCAGCTATTCACGCGTTTACACGGATCGATAAGAGCGACAGACGGAATAATCGGTGTCCCCGACCGTTTCGCCAGCATCACGACACCGGCCTTACACTCCCGCGCCGGACCGCGAGGGCCATCGGCAATGATAGTGACATCCCCTTTCTCTTTTACGGCCTTCGACAGTTGAAGAATTCCCTTTAATCCCCCGCGAGACGATGATCCTCGTACAGTCTCAATTCCCATCACTTTCATGAAACGACTCAAATATTCTCCGTCGCGGCTCTGACTCGTCAGGGCGACCATCCCGCGTTGACGAATCACCAGGATGCCGATGAGCGCCTGTTCATGCCAGGTGACATAGATTCCCCGGGGATGTTCCGGCTTCAGACTCTCGATTTGTTCCTGGCCGACGACGATACGCCGTGACGTTTTTTCGATGAAAAGAAAGTACAATTTTCCCACATACGGTGCAACATATAGGGCTGCATAGTGCAACAGCCGCTTTTTCAGCTCTTTTATCGTCATACGAGCATATCGGCGATAATCTTCGCAGCTCTGTCCGCTGCACCAGGTTCGCCTAATTTTTGATGAACGGTTCGCAGTTCATGTTTGATGGTATTGAGAGATTCCGAGTCACGCAGTAATCTGAAGACCTCGCGTTCAATCGCCTCAGGGGTGGCTTGCCCTTGAATCAGTTCTTTTGCCACCTCTTTCCCCGCGATTAAATTCACCATACCGATAAACGGGACCTTAATAAACATGCGTCCCAGCCGATAGGTGAACGGTGACACAATATACGTAATAATCATTGGTGTTTCAAGAATTGCAGTTTCAACCGTCACTGTTCCCGAAGCCGTCACGATCAGATCGGCAGCATGAATTGTGTCATAGGTTTGCTGGCGGATCAGGTGTACGTATGAAGGCAGCATATTTTCAAAAAGCGTCGATTGCTCCAATGAAGATGCCAGAGGTACAACACATTGCACGCTCGAATCGTGTTGATGGATTCGTTGAGCGGCTTCACGCAGGACCGGCAGCAAGCGTTCGACTTCGCTTTCGCGGCTTCCCGGAAGAAATCCGACGATCGGTTTCATCGCGTTGAGTTTATGCTGCCGACAGAATTCTTCTTTACTCAAAGTCGGCTGAACACTTTCTGCCAGCGGATGTCCGACCCATTCGACATCAACGCCGTGTTTCTGATAAAACGCCTTTTCAAAGGGAAATATCACGATCATTTTGCGAACCAGGCGTTGAATCAACTTGACTCGTCCCGAACGCCAGGCCCAGACCTGTGGGCTGATATAATACACGATAGGAATATCGAGCTTGTGGGCAACACGCGCCAGGCGCAGATTAAATTCAGGATAATCAACCAAAATCACCACATCCGGGCGCTGCTCTTCGAGATAACGAGCAAGTTTTTTATACACCCGCATCACTGTCGGCAATTTTTTGAGTACTTCAACCACACCGACAACCGCTAGTTCGTCACTGCTGCTGACGATCGATACCCCTTCCGCCTGTAAATGTGTCGCTCCAACACCACAGAACTCTGCCTCCGGGAATTGCTGCTTTAATGCATGGACCAGATGAGCGCCATGCAAATCGCCGGACGCTTCACCGGTCACAACCATAATCCGAGGAGTATTTTCCAAGAATTTTTTACCACGAAACACACGAAGCACGCGAAAAAATTCGGATTACGAGTTACGAGTTATACCCCCGTAACACGTCATTTTAACTCACAATGCAGGTTGTTTCGTGTGTTTCGTGTGTTTCGTGGTTTATCAACAACCATAAGACTATAAGACACGAATGGTAGAATTCACGTAGAGGATAGAGACTGGAGTGTTTTCGTCAATAGAAATTTTTCTCAGAACTTGACAAGAACTCAACAACATTATAGCAGAGTTCATTACAGAAATATTGTGCTTTTTTCTTGTCATTCTCAAAAGAATAATTTACTCTTATACTAGTATGAAGATAGAACAGATACGAAATTTTTCAATTATTGCTCATATCGATCATGGAAAATCAACCCTGGCCGATCGTCTGCTCGAAACGACAGGAACACTCTCAAAAAGGGAAATGTCGGCACAGGTGCTTGATGATATGGAACTTGAGCGGGAACGGGGAATTACAATCAAATCCCATGCCGTCCGCCTTCATTACACTGCCGAAGATAAGAATGAGTATCAATTAAATCTCATTGATACACCAGGACATGTTGATTTTTCCTATGAAGTCTCACGAAGCTTAGCGGCCTGCGAAGGCGCGTTACTGCTGGTTGATGCATCACAGGGCGTCGAAGCTCAGACGTTGGCAAATGTGTATTTAGCAATCGAGCATGATCTGGAAATCATCCCGATTATTAACAAAATCGATCTTCCAGGGGCCGAGGTTGAAAGAACGCAGGAACAAATCGAAGAAATTTTAGGCATCGATGCCACGGACGCGATCCTTGTCAGCGCCAAACAAGGGCTTGGTATTCACGAAGTGCTTGAGGCAATTGTGCAGCGAATTCCTCATCCTACAGGGGAATCATCCGCGCCGCTCAAAGCCTTGATTTTCGACTCTCACTTCGATTCGTACCAGGGCGCTGTCGTGTATATGCGGGTTGTCGATGGAACGGTGCAGAAAGGCATGCGGGTACGCATGATGTCGACCGGCAAAGAATTTGAAGTCAATGAAGTCGGTTTTTTGCGCCTGGGCATGATCCCGGTGCCGAAGTTGACTGCCGGATCGGTCGGCTACTTTTTAGGAAGCATCAAACAGGTCAGCGATACCAAAATCGGCGATACGCTCACCAATGCCTCAAAACCGGCGGAAAGCCCTCTAACTGGATTTAAAGATGTCAAACCGATGGTATTTAGCGGCCTGTTCCCTGCTACTGGATCGGAATACGAACATTTGCGCGAAAGTCTCGAAAAATTAGCCTTGAATGATTCATCGCTCCAATTCATACCTGAGATGTCGGAAGCGCTCGGTCCGGGATTTCGCTGTGGTTTCCTCGGCTTGCTCCACATGGAAATCGTCCAGGAACGACTTGAGCGAGAATTTGACATTGCTCTCTTGACCACTGCGCCAAGTGTGGTCTACAAAGTGATTATGAACGACGGAACAGAAGAATATATTTCGAATCCGTCAAATTTCCCGACGAAAAATGAATGTCAATGGGTCGAAGAACCGATCATTCGAGCGACGATTTTTGTACCGAGCGATTTTGTCGGCAATGTGCTAAAACTGGCACAGGACCGTCGAGGTGTGCAAAAAAGCCTGGAATACGTCAGCAGCAATAAAGTGATGTTAACCTACGAATTTCCGCTCAATGAAACGGTCATGGATTTCTACGATAAGCTAAAAAGTGCCACTCGAGGCTATGCATCGTTCGATTACGAATACATCGGGTATCAACGCTCAGAGATTGTCAAACTCGATATTTTGCTCAACGGGGAACCGGTTGATGCGCTTTCAGCCATCGTACACCGTGATAAAGCCTATCTCCGAGGGCGAGAATTGGCCCAAAAAATGCGGAAATTGATTCCACGACAGATGTATGAAGTCGCGATTCAGGCCGCACTTGGGCAAAAAGTCATTGCTCGCGAAAGTATTCCGGCCCTTCGGAAAAACGTGACAGCGAAATGTTATGGGGGTGATATTACTCGAAAACGCAAGCTGTTAGAGAAACAAAAAGAAGGCAAAAAACGCATGCGTCAGGTTGGCCGAGTCGAAGTTCCGCAAGAAGCCTTTATGGCCGTCTTGCAAGTTGAATAAATTCTGGAACAATGAACAACTGACAATTGACAATTGATTATTCATCCAAGGAGGAACACACCATGTCAGAACATACAACACCCAAAACTGAAAGATATATATCGGGCGATCCACACGATGAAAACCAACAAAAACAGCAAGAACAACAAACGTCGGCAGGATCAAACGCCGACGGGTGTATCTCCGGAGATCCTCACGAAGATAAAGAACAGCAGGAACAAAAACGGACTGAAACTGAGAATCTGTTTCATAAGCTTTATTTGTTTGGCTTAGGCTTGCAAAAGGATGTCGAAACAACGGTCAAAAATCTCATTGAACGTGGTGAGGTCGAAGCCGAAGAAAAAGAAAAAATGGTTAACGAATTGATCGAGCAGGCCAAAGAGAGCGGTACGCAGTTCGAAAACAAAATTCGGAATCTCATTAACCAAGTCATTGAAGGCATGAACCTGGCGCCGAAAGAAAAGCATGATGCGCTGGAAAAACGAGTGCAGATTTTAGAGATGAAAATTTTGGAACTTGAAAGTAAGATCAGAGAACTGCACCCGAAATAACGTAAGACGACGTCGTGTGGGCCTGTTTTTCAGCCCACCGACAACACTGACCGATCACCAGGCAGCCATTTCAAAGGAGTGACCTGAGGACAGGCTGCTGCCCCTGTCATCACGAAGAAACGCACGACTGCGAAAGTAGAGCTTTCGTAGCCAAAGCTGCGCTTTGACACTCCTGAAGTTTCAGAGGGGCTCCAATATATGCCAGAAAAGAAGATGATTCTTATCAGCATGATGCTGGCAATATTACTGTCTCATCTTCTTTTTGGCTGTCACTCATCCAGCCCTACGACAGAAGATTATTACCAGGAAGGACTGAAGTACAAATCGCAGAATGCTTTCCAGCAAGCTGCCGAGCAATTTCGTCTGGCCCTTTCTCTTAACCCGCATCATGCCGATTCCCATAGAGAACGAGGAATCGTTCTTTGCCATACCCAGAACTATCGACAAGCCGTCAAACACTTGCTACGCGCGCAACAATATGGCGACGTTTCCTATCATGTGGCTTCCTGGATGGGATATGCGTATGAACGCCTGAAGAAATGGAATCTTGCGGAACACTTTTATCAAGAAGCTCTCAAACGCGCGCCCACTTTGATCGATATTCGTTTGCGCCTTGCCGATCTCTTCGAACAACAAAATAAACGCCAGAACGCCGCAGAAATATTGTTAGAAGCGCTCGCTCTGAAGCCAGATATCGAATCCGCAGACTTTCTTCAGCACCGGGCACTGCTGCTCCAACAACCCCAAAGTCAAGAAATCCATCAGGAGCTGGCGGATCTCTATATTCGTCACGGCGACATGACGCGTGGAATATATGAATACCGTCAGGCGCAATCTTTGGAAGATGATAATCCCGACGATGTGCTGGAATTTGCAATTTTTTGCCTGAATAGGGAGCAATATGCTAGCGCTCTCAACTATTTTCAACAGGCTGAATCGCTTGGACATTCGGCTCAACCCGATGTACGAGCCGGATTGGGGGTCGCGTACGAACAGCTCGAACGATACGAAGACGCTGTGCGGGAGTACCGAACGGTGCTACACCTCGAACCACAGTGGCACGAGTTACACCTGAAAATTGCGGAACTTCTCAAAAAGCTGCATAAACCGCTCGAGGCTGCCGACGAACTGGAACATCTGTACTCTCTCTCATTACACACACCACAATCACCATTAGGAACGGGCATCTTCCCTGATGCGAATCAGCTCTGGGCTGAAATTTTGCGATTACGCTCAGAAACACTCGATAAAGCAGTTGTGTATATCCAACCTTCCCAATACTACCCTGTTGTTCATGCGACCGTTAACACAACAATTTCGGTGACGCTCCTGGTCGAAGAAGACGCGCGCTACACCATCCTTTCCGAACGGCTGGCGCAATCTCTTGGCATTCACATTACATCACGCACGAGCGACGTTCAGTTTTATGTTGACGGACAGCGTTATTCCGCCCCCCTGATCAATCTTCCTTCTCTAAAAGTCGGCGGACTCGAGGTCCGTAACATTCCGACCGTGATTTGGGATTTATCACGGTATCCTGGCATTGATGGCTTCCTGGGAAAAAGCTTTCTGAAACATTTCCAGGTTGAAATTAAGAATGCTGAACGACTCTTTATCTTGACAAAATTCTCTTCATAAATATGAGACAGCAGTGTAGGGCGGCAGTTGTTTTTACTACTGGCTGAAATTTGGTAGGCCACTCTCTATAAAGATTATTGTGATTCAAGAAACCTGACAGGTTTTCATCATCATAAAAAACCTGTCAGGTTTCTTTCTCAGGATAACCGGAGTGTTTGCGTGCTACTAGACGTTCATATTGAAAATTTTGCAATTATCGATAAATTACATGCCCAATTTTCCGAAGGGCTCAATATTATCACTGGCGAAACTGGCGCAGGAAAATCGATCATAGTAGATGCGCTGACGATTGCTTTGGGAGGCAGAGCCTATACGGAATTTATCCGCGCAGGCACAGATAAAGCGATTATTGAGGTCGTGTTTTCTGTCAAGCAGGTACAAAACGCGAGAGAAAAGGCGATTGAATACGGCTTTCTCGATCCTGACCAGGATGAAACGGACTTGCTTATCCGTCGTGAAGTCACTCGTTCAGGTCGAAACCGCGTTCTCGTCAACGGTCATCCTGCGACAAATGTCATGGTGACAGAACTCGGCAATTTACTGCTCGATATTCACGGGCAGCACGAGCACCAATCGATTTTGAACCCCGACTATCATGTCGAATTGCTGGATCTGTATGGAAAGCTGCTACCATTACGCGAACAGATCACAGAAAAATTCCGACAGTTCAAACGTGTCGACCACGAACTCAGGACTTTGCGCGATCGCTCGCGTGAGCGCATTCAACATCAGGATCTGTTGCAGTTTCAGCAGCAGGAAATCGCCACAGCTCATCTCAAACCTGGAGAAGATGATGAATTGGCTCAGGAACGCAAAGTATTGGCCGGAGCCGAACAGCTCACTTCCGGCGCAACAGCCATTCATGAAGCTCTCTATGGAGAACACGGTGCAGCTCTAGAAAGTATCGGGGCAATCCATAGCCGTCTTGAAGAACTTGCCAAAATTGACGATTCGCTAGAACCACACGTGAAGTCCTGCGAATCCGTCCAATATCAATTGGAAGACATCGCTTTTTCAATGCGTGATTACGCGCAATCCGTCGAATTCGATCCCTATCGCCTGGAGGAAATTGAGAAACGGATCGATGAAATCAATACATTGAAGCGAAAATATGGCAATTCCATAGATGAAATTCTGACGCTGTATGAAGAGATCGAAACTGAATTAGCCGGATTCACGGATCGCGAAACCCGCATGACTGAACTCGAAGCAGAGTACGCAACGCTTCGGCAGGAATTGCAGGACCTTTCCAGTCAACTCTCTACAGAACGCCAGCTTATCGCAAAAGACTTCGAAAAACACGTCATGGGAGAATTAACCATGCTGAGTATGGAAAAAACCCGCTTCAGGGTGGATTTTGACAAGGCAGGCACAGAACAGAATCCTTTTACAGCAACAGGTATTGATAAAATAGAATTTTTAATCGCCCCCAATCCCGGAGAACCGCTAAAACCGTTGAGCAAAATTGCCTCAGGCGGCGAAATTTCTCGTATTATGCTCGCGTTAAAGACCTTATTAGGAACCGCCGATCGCATTCCGGTGATGATGTTTGACGAAATCGATACCGGCATTGGAGGAAAAGTAGCGGAAATCGTCGGAAAAAAGCTTCAACAGGTCAGTACCAATCATCAAGTAATCTGCATCACGCATCTTCCCCAAATCGCCAGTAAAGGCGTGAGCCATTTTCATGTTGAGAAACAAGTCGATGAAGACCGTACGCTTACCTCAATTCAGCTATTATCAGGACAACAGCGACTGGAAGAAATCGCCCGCATGCTTGGTGGCGAATCTCTCACACAAACAACCTTGCAGCATGCCAGAGAAATGTTGGGGGAAAATCATCAGCCCTAAATTCAACCTTCACTTTCACTCATAACGCTGCCATCGCGCCTATTGCCGCCATGACCGGCACTACAAACGCCACAGCTCCGCCAACTGCGACTCCCACAGTGAACGGAACTTCCGGCAGCACACCGCCATCAGGTTTTCGGATAATCAGGCGGCGGATATCCCTTCTTGAATCAAATCGTTGACACGATCGACCAATATAGTATGAGCAAAACCGAACCAATAATCATCACACGTTCGATCTTTGGTTCTTCCAGTTTCTCTTCAACTGCGTGACATCATATCGCTCAAGAAGAGATAAATACGATCTTGAGCACATTTTTACACATATCAGTTCTCACGCTTTCTCGTAGTATGTCATAAGGAAAACGACAGAGGGCAGTGGGAAGGTCTCAATGTTCCCACTGCCCTCTGTCGTTTTAAGATAAAACGAAATGCTTATTCTTTACTATACGGAATGCCATCGGCGGCAGGTGCTGTAGCGCGTCCGACCACGCTGGCGAGCACAAACATGGTGAGGACGTAGGGAATCATGTCGATAAACTGCGAAGGAATGCCGACAGAGGATACCCGCAGTGAAATCGCTTCTCCCAGACCGAACAGCAAGCCGGAACCAGCAGTTCCGAGAGGCGTCCATTTGCCGAAAATCATCGCGGCCATCCCGATAAATCCTTTCCCGCCGCTCATGCCTCTGACAAAATAATGGGCGTGTTCTAATGACAGAAACGCTCCGGCTAACCCACCCAAGCCCCCACTGATCATGACGCCCATGTAACGCAACTTATACACGTTGATCCCCAGCGTATCTGCGGCTTTAGGGTGTTCCCCGACCGAGCGTAAACGCAGGCCAAAGGTGGTCTTAAAAAGGATGAAATGTGAGGCAATCACAATCAGGACAGTCAGGGGGAGAATCGGCGGGAGATCGGTAAACGGCACTACCAAATTTTTTTCCGCTTGAATCTGTGTTAAGTTGAACAACAACCACGAGAAAAAAATTGTCGCGCCTGAGGCGAAAATGTTAATCGCCACACCGCTGATGATCTGGTTTGATTTCAGACTAACAGAGACGATCGCATGAATCAGTCCAAGTGCAACTCCAGACAAAATGGCCGCTAATAAGCCAATCCACGGATCTCCGGATAGGTTCGTGACTGCCACGGCGGTAAAGGCGCCGGTGAGCATCATGCCCTCCAGACCGATATTGACTACACCGGAACGCTCGGAATAGGTTCCCCCCAGCCCTGCCAGCGTATACGGAACAGCCAACCGTATCGCAGAGGCCAGTAATGCGAGTAATCCACTCATTCTTCTTGTCCTCCTTTCTTCTTCTGTAAGTAGACCATCAGTCGTTTGGTCAGTTCACCACTGACGACGACAAAAATCAGAATAATCGCTTTGAGAATAAGAATAATTTCCCGTGGCACGCGGTTGCCGGTCAGCACGCTTGCCGTGAATCCCCCGTATTCCAAGATACCGAACAGAATCGCACCAAAGACAACCCCGATAGGATCGTTTTTCCCGATCAAGGCCACTCCGATACCGTTGAACCCGAGTTCCGTAAACAGATCGTAACGGAAAACGTGTTGATCTCCCATGACCTGATTCACCCCGGTCAGGCCAGCCATGGCCCCACTGATTGCCATAGCGAGCACAATGTTCTTCGGGACGCTGATGCCGCCGCATTCCGCGGCAGTCGCATTCAAGCCCACGGCCTTGACTTCGTAGCCGAGTTTGGTACGAGTGAGGATGTACCAGACCAGAATAACCATAGCGATTGCCAGAAAAATAGCGGTATTTAAATGGACGTGTTCCGGAAAAAACGGCAGATATTTGTGCATAAACGAGAGTTGGGCCGCCTCCGCGATCGGCTCGGTCTGCGGTTTCATATCATCCGGGAGTTTATACTTCATCGTGAGGTATTGGACCAGAAACACGGCGATCCAATTCATCATAATAGTGTTGACGACTTCATGCACGCCGAGTTTGGCTTTCAAATAACCGGGGATCGCGCCCCATATCGAGCCGACCGCCGCTCCAACGAGGATACAGACCGGAATCAGTAAGAAGCCCGGCATACCAGAGAAGGAAAATCCGACCCAGGTAATCGCAAAGCCGCCCATGACCATCTGCCCTTCGCCGCCGATGTTAAACAGGCCGCATTGGAAGGCCATCGCCACGGCTAAACCAGTAAAAATTAACGGAGTGGCTCGGAAAAGCACGTTTCCCCAGCCCTCCATGTCACCCAGAGCTTCCCGAAAAATAATGCCATACACGCGAAGAGGATTCTCCCGAACGAGCGCCGATCGAATAATCTTTTCCCGCACCTCTTTATATTGGTCGGCAGCGTCGCTGATGGCGACCCGGTATTTGATGTAGTTGTCCTTTCCAACCTGTTTCCTGACCGCCTTTAAAAACCGGCTTTTTTTCTCAGATTCCTGACCTTGAAGGGGCTCAAGCAGGGTCAGCACGGCATCCGGAACATTGGCTTTTTTCAACTGTTCCAGGGTCTGTTCCGTCACCTGAAAACTGGCTATCAAACCGAGCAAGGCTTCATCAAAATCTGTGCGGCTGGGATAGGTTCGTCCTGTAAAGTTTTCCAGTGTCTCCAAAATTTCGGAAGAGAGTTGTTGGGTTTTGAGTTCGGCAAGCGACTCATCCGTAAAATCATAGCCTGTGATAAAAATCAGGATAATAAATCCTCCGACCACAAGCGCCAGGGTAATGGCAATAATCGGGGTCAAAATCCCCATAATGGCTTTACGCTCTAACAACAGTTCAAATGTGCTTTTGCTTGCCACCGTTTATTCACCTCCTCCAGTCATCATGAGGCCAAGCTTCTCCTCTGTTGCTTCCTCAGGATTCAAGATTCCAACGATTTTGCCTTCATAGATGACTGCGATCCGGTCTGAGATGGAAAGAATTTCTTCAAGATCAGCCGAAATAAGCAGGACGGCTTTTCCGGCATCCCGCGCCTGCACCAGTTGCTGATGAATAAACTCGATAGAGCCGACATCAACTCCGCGGGTGGGTTGGGCCGCCAATAAAAATTTAGGGTCATGATTGAATTCACGGGCAACAATCACTTTTTGCTGATTTCCTCCGGATAAGTTTCCGGCTAAATTCTCGCGATCGGGCGGACGGACATCGAATTCCTGAATTAAGCGTTCGGCAGTCTTGTTGATTTCAGCCGTATTCATCACATCAATCCCGGGTCCCAATCGTTTAATAAATGGAAGGCGATGGTGCTGCCCTAAAATCATATTCTGAGCGACGGTATAGTCCAGAATCAACCCGCGCCTGTGCCGATCTTCGGGAATATGTCCCATACCGTGCTCCTTGATTGTTCGGGGAGGCAAATTGGTGATATCAACCCCGTCGAGGGCGACACGCCCCTGGTCTGCTCTGCGAAGTCCAGTGATGACTTCAATCAATTCAGACTGTCCGTTTCCTTCAACTCCGGCTAATCCGAGAATTTCTCCGGCGCGTGCCGTAAACGAGACACCATGCAGGACGGGCAATTTCTTATTATCTCGTGCATGGATATTTTCGACAGTCAACACGTCATGACCAGGGTTAGCCTTTTTTCGATCAACACACAGCAAGACTTTTCGTCCCACCATCATATTCGCCAAATCTTCTTTCGACGTGTCTTTCGTTGCGACACGTCCAACATATTTCCCCCGTCGCATCACGGTGACATTATCGGAAATCGCCATGACTTCCTGAAGTTTATGGGTGATAATAATGATCGTCTTGCCCTGTTTTTGCAAAGCGCGCAAAATTTCGAATAATTCATCCACCTCTTGCGGCGTCAAGACCGCAGTCGGTTCATCTAAAATCAGGATTTCCGCTTTGCGGTACAGCACTTTGATGATTTCAACCCGTTGCTCGATGCCGACCGTCAGCGTCTCAACTTTTACAGCGGGATCGACTTTCAGGCCGTATTGCTCCGACAGCTCTCGAACGATCTTATTGGCTTGTGCGATATCAATGACGCCCCGGTTTGACGGTTCCTGTCCCAGAATAACGTTCTCCGCGACTGTCAGAGGGGGGATCAGCATAAAATGTTGATGGACCATACCAATGCCTTGGGCGATGGCATCGCCCGGATCATCGAATTCAACCGGTTTGCCATGGATAGCGATGGTTCCACTGCTGGGGCGAAGCAGACCGTACAGCATATTCATCAGGGTTGATTTGCCTGCCCCGTTTTCCCCGACAAGCGCATGAATTTCTCCTGGTTTCACCAGAAAGGTGACATCATCGTTGGCCATCACTCGGGGGAATTGCTTGGTGATGTTTCGCATCTCGACCGCATATTCAGCCACAGTCTCACCTCCTTTTGAAGAAACAATTTATAAGGACTTGTACAGCATCAGATTTATTATATCACCACAAAGGTACAAGACCACAACGATGCTATAAGAATGAGTTTTTAGAAGCTTTTCTTTGTGTCCTTTGTGCCTTTGTGGTGAATAACAATATCCAGTACACGCTTATTCTGAAGGCACGACGATTTCGCCAGAGATAATTTTTGCTTCCGCTTCAGCCACCTTATCAAGCATGTCCTGAGTCACGAGATCTTCATTATATTCATCAATCGCAAGATACACACCGCGATACGTGTCGTCACCGATTTCCACAGAATCGTTCAGCCCATATTCCCGAACGCCGGCTTTGAAGGTACCATTTACGATATCTTTGATCGACAGATATACGGCCACGTCAACCTGTTTCAGCATACTGGTCAGGCCAAAACTGTCGCCCGTTTCTTCCACATAACCAAGATAATTTTGGTTTGAGTCAACACCAATCAAGAAGACTTCACGTTCTTTTCCGGCTTCATATACACCAGCACCGGTCAGACCGGAGGCATGATAAATCACATATGCGCCTTTATCGATTTGAGCTAAGGCCAGCTCTTTGCCTTTTACCGGATCGGCAAAGGCCGACGGAGCAGAACCAGCGTAGTCACTCAAGATCGTACAATCAGCACAGGTATACTCGACACCAGCCTTGTAGCCCGCTTCGAATTTATGAATCAACGGAATATCCATCCCGCCGACGAAACCGACTGTATTTTTGCCATCAGCCTGGGCTTTCATGGCCGCAACGATTCCAACCAAAAACGATCCGTCATGTTCGCGGAAGCGCAGAGAGATGACATTTGGTTTATCAGGCACAAAGCCATCGACAATACCGAATTTGGTGTCCGGGAATTCTTCGGCTACAGCTTTAATGGCATCTTCGAACAGGAAACCGACCCCGATGACATAATCAAACCCCTGACTGGCAATCATGCGTAAACCGGTTTCACGATCGGCGTCTGCGCCGGGTTCGACCTCAACATGGCTGATTCCAAAATCCTCCGCTGCCCATTGAATGCCTCGAAAGGCAGAATCGTTAAAGGATTGATCGCCTTTGCCACCAATATCGAAGACCATTCCGACTTTCAGTTCGGCATTGGCCGCAGAACTCATGATTCCGAACATCAATGCAGCAACAAACACAATCGATACAATTTTTTTGAACATGGTTTCAATCCTCCTTAAAAGGTGAGTAGAAATATACGAGTATCATCGAAAACCGATTTGAGAGGCAGGCTTTTGACAACACCCGGTGCTTAGAAACAGGAACAATCGGGAAATTGTCCCATACAATGGAGTTGATAGAGCAATCCGGCAAAAAATGTTCATTCTTCGCCAGATTGCTCATACCACTCCAAATTTTATTCAACAATTGTCAAACGGCCTTCGACTTTTGGTTCGACTTTTTCGAGTCTCGCGATATATTCTTTCATGGCATCAGCATCGACGAATCCGGTATCGAGTTGCTCGATCTCTTTCAACATTTTATAGCCATCTCCACCAGCAGCCATAAAGTTATTGGTTACAACTCTGTATTTATGTTGTAAATCAAGCGGAGCATCCCCGAACATCACATTTTCGGCCACTGCTTTTTCACCACTGCGATTGATAGTCCATTTCAGTCCGGCAACATGCAGAAAAGCCCCGTTCCCAGGTTCGATGGTTGCAGCATAATTCAGCACATCCATGATTTGTTCCCCGGTCATATCGAGCAGCACAAGGGTGTTACCAAATGGCTGTACCGTCAAAACATCGCGATAAGTCACTGGTCCTGGAGCAATAGTCGCCCGAATCCCCCCACCGTTCTGGAAGGCAATTTCCGCGTTAGTTTTCGCGAGCATTCCATCGGTAATCAGATTGCCGAGATTCGTTTCTTGCGAACGGCTTGTTGCCTTCCCGCCAACCAACTCGACCACAGCCTCACCGAGCGGCTGTGAAAGCAGTTCATCGGCCTGAACCATATAAGGCTCAATGGCTTCGAGGATCTCTTTATCTTCGACATAGCCTTTATCGACATACATATAGTATCGTTTATCGTTGTATTTGACCCGTTTTTTCCCATTGACAGAGATCAATTTATAACTGTAATCGCTGATTGTGTTCGCTTCGGCATCAACAACAAGATCAAGGCGTCCGACATTTTCCGAATACGCGCCTGCCTGAACGATTAATGTGTCATTAAAGACTTCCGGGGCCTTGAGCGACGTGTGAGAATGACCGCCAATAATCACATCGATTCCGTCAACCTCCTTCGCAAGCTTAATATCGCCAGCCGAGCGGTAGCCGCCACCAGCCTCTTCATAGAAGCCCAAATGTGTCAATGCCACGACCAGATCGGCTTCTTCACGCAGTATCGGAACGAGTTCTCTGGCTGTCTCAATCGCACTTTTGAATTCGAGATCCGCCGTATGGTCGGGCAGCGTCAAGATCGGCGTTTCTTCTGTCGTTAATCCCAGGATTGCCACTTTCAGGCCATTAACCTCCTTGATAATATATGGCTCTACGAGTGGCTCTCCTGAATCTTTCTTCACAATATTGGCAGACAAAAACGGAAATTCCGCCCATTCCTGCTGTTTCAATAGGGTCTCACGGTTTTTGTCAAACTCGTGATTTCCTAACGCCATCGCATCGTAGCCCAAGAGGTTCATAATTTTAATATCAGGCTCTGCATCCAGCAGATCGGACTCCGGGATTCCGGTATTAATGTCGCCTGCCGAAAGAAGTAAGCTGTGCCCTCCGGACTTTGCAACTTCGGCCCGCACGATATTCACTAATGTCGATTGAGCGGCCAATCCTCCCACATCCATCACAGGATAGGGATCGAATTTGGCAAAATGCCCATGATGGTCGTTGGTATGAAGAATCGTCAAATTATACGTTTCGGCAAGGACCGTCATTGGCAAAACAAGAAGACTGACAAGTGACAGCATGAAGAGAAGACGAGAATAACACTGTATACATTTTAAAACTTTCATACATACTCCTCCAGACAAAAAGGCGTGTGTATTCACACACAAAGTTTTCATGAAGTGATTTTTGAAAGACAAGGAGGATGGTATTTCCAAACTTTCGGTTCTGTCAAGAAGATTCTGAGAAATTGGAATTTTGGGTGGCAAGTGCCGAGTGGCGGGTGGCGCGAGCTACAATTCGTGCCTCTAAAAATCTCCTTTTAACAGCTTCGCGCAAAAGAATCCGTCGAACAGCTTTTGGGGTGGATCAATGGATAAAAAGCCTTCGGGAGTAATGCAGGGCCAAAGGCTTTCAGGGAGAGCGTCTGATAACGGCTCGATTCGGAAGCCTTTGCTGTTCTGTAAGAATCGTGTAAGAACTTCTTGATTTTCTTCCGGTTCTGTGGTGCAGGTGCTATAGACGAGAACACCACCCATTGGTGAGAGAAAATTGGTCGCATTTGTCAGGAGTTGTCGCTGCAATTGCTGCAATGCAGCAATGTCGCTTTCTTTTCTGGTCCATTTCGCTTCAGGGTGTTTTCGCAGCACGCCTAAGCCGGAACATGGCGCATCGACTAACACTCGATCAAAGCCTTTTTTCCCCTGATCATGAAATCCGGGCATATCTTGTATCTGCGTCATATCACAGCAAGAAGTCTGTGTGATGGAGATTCCCCATTGCCTGCAATTTTCTCGCAATCTTTGCAATTTGTGTTCATAGATGTCGACAGCTGTAATGCTTCCCTGATTGTTCATCAACTCGCCGAGATGGGTTGTTTTGGTTCCCGATCCGGCACACACGTCCAGAACATTCTCACCGGGTTGTGGATCGAGTATGCGAGAGATCAGCATGGATGATGCATTTTGAACGGTCCATCTGCCATCAGTATAGCCCGGCAATTTGGAAATTGGAACAGCAACTCCTGAGATCATAACACCAGGAAGATTCCCTGGTAACGGGAGGCAAGAATCGACATATCCATCCAATTCTCGTTGTAACTCTGCGACTGACAATTTTAGAGTATTCACGCGCAGGATAAGAGGAGCAGGTTGATTATTGACCTTGCAGGATTCTTGCGTTCCTGCTTCACCGAGTCGACCAAGCCATCGAGCAACGAGCCAATCCGGATAGGAATATTCAACGGCTAAACGTCGGCTCGTTTTCTCCAGTGATGCCGGAGAGACGAGGGTGGCCCGGTTTCGATCGAGATTGCGCAAAACTCCATTCACAAATCCTTTGGCCGTTTTCGCAGGAAGTTTGGCTTTTCTGCTGTATTTCCCGGCGAGCTTGACCGACTCGTTAATCGCGGCCGACGCCGGAATGCGATCGAGTATGAGCAGTTGATACGCACCGAGCCGGAGAATCTCTCGCAGCCAGGCATTGGTCTGTTTCATGGGTTTTTTACAGACCTGATCCAGATACCAGTCAAGGGTTTTCTGCCAACGAGTCACCCCATAGACAAGTTCAGTCACTAATGCCCGATTTCTCGAGTCAAAAGAAGGCATCGCGCTCAACTCTGCATCCAGAACACGAGTAATATATGCTCGCTCAGCCGTCACTCGACGTAAAATCCGTAAAGCCAGTTCCCTACTCGCTATGATCATAAAAAAATTGATTAATACAAGAAAAGGTTAGCCTCCCCCAATCTCTACGTAATATT
>PDWJ01001647.1_pt1 | contig 26734 bp, 26 predicted proteins | sample 1430881 | NCBI WGS metagenome assembly PDWJ01 (sample SAMN01162460, study PRJNA174530) | Oral metagenome, whole genome shotgun sequencing project. | biome: Marine environment; feature: Marine mammal; material: Swab sample of the gingival sulcus; isolation source: swab sample of gingival sulcus...
AGCTTAAAAATCTTGGAAATTTGTTCGGGTGTCTCCGGAAATAACACGACATCAGGCAGACAGGATCTGCCCGTGGCATCGTAAGAATAAAGCAATCGCTCCTCTTTACCAGTGCATATCTGATCCGGCCCTAAAATCAGGCGAAGGGCCTTGAGAACCTGGCAAGAGACCGACATTAAAATTTCCCGCTTTCCAATCGTTTTGAAAGATAATTGACTTGTTCGCAGATCTGACCGTTTCGCTTGATCTCTTTTTCAATGGCATTCACAGCATAAATGGCTGTGGCATGATATTTATTAAAACTTAAGCCGATCTGCTTAATGGGTTGGTCTGTATATCGTTTGGCCAAAAACATGGCAACCTGGCGGGGTTTCACAATGCGCTGTTTTCTGGATTTGGAAATAATATCATCCTCAGTGATGGAAAATGCATTGCACACCATTTTTTTAATGAGGTCCACGGTAATTCGCTTTCGGCTGCGGACCATGTTTTTCAGCACACTTTTGGCAAGCGCCATATCAATGTTTTTACCCATGAGCTGTCCCTTGGCAACCACACCAAACATACCGCTTTCCAGCTGGCGGACATCGTCACAAAGTTCCTGGGCAATATATTCAGTCACATCGGTAGGCAGCACACATCCCAGCCCCTTGGCTTTTTTCTTGAGGATTTTGAACCGGGTCGCAAAATCTGGTGCATGAATTTCCGTCAACAGCCCCATGTTCAATCTGGATTTCAGACTGACATCCAGCTTGGGGATATCATCGGGGCGGTCACAGCCGGAAAAAATGATTTTTTTATCGGCATCCATCAGATAATCCAGGGTCATGACCAACTCTTTCTGGGTGGCATGTTTACCGGATAAAAAATGAATATCTTCCAAAATGAGTACGTCACATTTGCGGCGATATTTCTCTTTAAATCTATCAATCACCTTATTTTTAATGGAAAATATCATCTCATTGGTAAAATCTTCTGCCGTAATATAATACACCCGATCAGCATTAGAGTGGTCAAGGATATGATGCCCTACAGCCTGTGACAAGTGACTTTTGCCAAGACCGGTTTTGCTCAAAAGGTAAAGGATATTCGTACCGCTAATTCTTCCCTGAGCTAAAGAAAGGGAGGCAGAATACGCAAAATCTGAATTATCTCCTACCACAAAATCATCAAAGGTAAAATTCTTTTTCAGCATTCTTCCACTGTGGAAGGTTGGATCCATTCCCGGCAGTGTTGGTTGTTCTATTTTTGAAAAAAAAGACGCTTTCCGGTTTACAGTAGCCCTGGCAGGAAGCATTCCCATGGCGGCGTCTTGATCCGACGATTTGTCCCCCTTTGATTTTCTGGTACTGCTTTTTTTATTATGGATCTTAAAATCAACCCGTACGTCTTGACCCCGCCTGGAAAATTCTCTTTGAATTTGTGTCAGGTAATTTTCCTTGATCCGCCGAACGAAAAACGCATTGGGGACAGACAAGGTGATCCGATCCGAATCATGTTCAAGAAGGCCTACCGGTTCAATCCACATTCTATAGCAGTGGTCTGGTATAGCACTTTGCAGTTCAGCTTTAACTTGTTTCCAGAACAACTCCATTGGCTATTGACGAAACCCTTTCCAATTAAAAAACGCAACGCAACGATCATCAAGATGTCGCTAAATGTCGCTAAAGAAATTAATAATCAAAGTTCACTTACAATACGGACGTCATTTAAACGTGGCTTTTATTTATTCGAATAAAATTTGGCGGTCAAGCGGAATGAGACATGTTCTCCCAAGATTGGAACTATGTGTGGTACGTTTATTCAACAAATTGATTTTACTATATTTTTTTTGTGGAACATAAATTTCTCACTGAAAATTCAAGCAATTTCACAACTAGCTTGTTTTCAAAACGATTTTGAATAGCAAACGCTTTTTTAAATTTTATCCACATTTTTTATCTTCAATTTACTCCGTTTTCCGTATATTTTCTTCAATTCAAATAAAAACGACAAGTTTTTTATAAATCCAAAATTCATGGTGGTTTCACATCTTATTTTTTAATGGATTTACACTGCGGCTTCGCAATAGTATATTTTCGTATCATAAAAATTAGTGCGAGAACTAAACGCAATTTTAACCTTACAAACGGTATACCAATGACACCATTAACAACCACCCGGCCGATGATCGGCCTGACCATGGGGGACCCTGCGGGTATTGGTCCTGAAATCCTTATAAAAGCCTTATCTGATCCAAACATTACAGACATATGCCGGTGTGTGGTGCTCGGTGATTTGACCATACTTGAAAAGGCTGTCCGGTTGACGGGGCGTACAGTGTTCCTTAACACCATAGATACCCCTTTTGACTATTTAGACAAGGCGGGACAAATCAACCTGATGTGTCTGTCCAATTTAGATGAGAAAGCGTCCACTTGCGTACCACCCACGCCGGGAACTGGAAAAGCAGCAGAAACGTATATTCTTAAAGGAACCGATCTTGCCATTGCCGGAGAAATCGATGCCATTGTCACAGGCCCCATTACTAAAACTGGGCTTAAAGCCGCAGGATCACAATTTCACGGCCATACTGAATTAATCGCCCACCGAACCGGTACCCAAAAATTTGGTATGATGATGGCAGGCAGCCGCCTTAAAGTCGTTCTGGTAACTATCCATATGCCCTTAGCCCAAGTGATCAAGGCCTTGACGCCAGACAGGATCCTGGAAATGATTGATCTTACCCACAGTACCATGGTGAACCGATTCGGTGTACCGTCCCCCAGACTTGCAGTGGCCGGACTCAACCCCCATGCTGGCGAGGGAGGTATGTTCGGGGACGAAGAAACATCGACCATCATGCCGGCGGTGACACAAGCCCTTGAAAAAGGGTATGACGTCCAAGGGCCTCTGCCCCCAGACACCGTATTTTTCAACGCGTTTCAGGGACAATTTGACGCAGTGATCTGCATGTACCATGACCAGGGGCTGATTCCATTTAAAATGACCCATTTCAAGGACGGTGTAAACACGACCATCGGCCTACCCATTATTCGCACGTCAGTAGATCATGGCACGGCCTATGACATTGCATGGCAAAACAAGGCCGATGAAACCAGCCTCAAAGAAGCCATAAAAATGGCCGTATACCAGGCCGTCCACCGTCACCGAGGGGCCCCCCATGCCCAATGACACCATTATCATTGAGGGGGCCCGGGAACACAACCTAAAAAATGTAACGGTTCAAATCCCAAAAAACAGCTTTACTGTCGTGACAGGTCTTTCCGGTTCTGGAAAATCAACGCTGGCCTTTGACACCCTCTATGCCGAAGGCCAACGCCGGTATGTGGAATCGCTATCCACTTATGCCCGCCAGTTCCTGGGTCAGATGGATAAACCTGACGTAGATACCATCGAGGGGCTCTCCCCAGCCATTTCCATTGAACAGAAAACAGCCAGTCACAATCCACGGTCTACTGTGGGAACGGTGACGGAAATCCATGATTATCTGCGCCTTCTTTACGCCCGCGTCGGCCACCCCCACTGCCATAAATGCGGTGATCCCATTTCTTGTGCCACCATTGACCAAATCAAAGATAAAATACTGGAACCTGCTACCAAGGGTGCTGGAGAAAAACTCATGGTGCTTGCGCCCGTGATCACGGCCGGAAAGGGACGCCACGCCCAATTCATTCATGATTTGCGAAAACAAGGCTTTGCCAGACTCAGGATTGACGGCAACATCTACCCCATGGAACAACTCCCCCGGTTGGATAAACAAAAGCCCCATACCATTGACGTTGTGATTGATCGCTTGGTACTTAAAAAAGGGATAGAACGCCGGCTCACCGACGCCATGGAAACTGCCCTTGCCCTGTCTGGAGGACAGGTGTGCATTGTCAACCTTGATCGAGACACCGAGACGCTGTTCAGTGAAAAGGCGGCCTGTATCAAGTGCGGCATCTCCTACCCTGAATTCACGCCTGCTGCCTTTTCATTCAACTCCCCCCAAGGCGCCTGCCCCCATTGCGACGGCCTGGGGTATACCACTGAGCTTGATCCTGATCGAATTGTGCCAGATCACCATATCTCACTGCGAGACGGTGCGATTCTGCCCTGGGCCAATCGAAATTCAGTCCAGCACATGGAATTTCTGGATGCGTTGGTCACCCATTATAAAACAGATATTTACACCCCGTTCAAAAATTTGCCCGCAAAATGTCAAAAAGCGATTCTCAACGGCTCAAAAAAAGAAGAGATTGCCTTTTATGTTGAACGGGCTGGTAAGAAAATCATCTATAAAAAGCCCTATGAAGGGGTGATTCCCAATCTCAAGCGCCGGTTTCATGATACAGACTCCGCAACGGTACGCGAGGAGATTAAACAATACATGGGCTTTAACACCTGCCCCAAATGCAAAGGTACCAGACTCAATCCAGCATCGGCAGCCGTTCAGGTGGCTGGAAAACGGATTGGGGAAATTTCAGCCATGTCAGTGACAGCAGCCCAGCAGTTTATTTCTAACCTCGCCCTTGACGGAAAAGATCAAATCATCGCCGATGCCATTGTTCGGGAACTGGTCCAGCGGCTCTCCTTCTTAGAAGATACCGGGCTTGGATATCTGACATTAGACCGATCCGCTGCCACCCTGTCGGGCGGTGAAAGCCAGCGGATTCGGCTGGCCACCCAGATTGGATCCCGGCTCACTGGTGTCCTCTATGTGCTGGATGAACCCTCTATCGGATTGCATCAACGGGACAATGGCAGGCTTTTGAAAACTCTCATGGACCTGAAACAATTAGGAAACACTGTTCTGGTTGTGGAGCATGATGAGGAGACCATCAGGGCGTCAGACCATATTATTGATGTGGGACCAGGTGCCGGAATCAATGGCGGACAGATCGTCTTTTCCGGCCCCCTTGAGGCCCTTCTAAAAGATGACACCTCCATCACTGGCCAATATCTATCTGGAAGAAAAAAAATCGATATCCCCGATACCCGTCGAACAGGAAACGGCAACACCCTGGACATCACGGGGGCCTGCGCCAACAATCTTAAAAATATTAATGTCTCGTTCCCCTTGGGCTGCTTTACCTGTGTCACTGGGGTATCGGGATCGGGGAAATCCACCCTGGTGCTGTCCACCCTTTACCGGGCACTGGCCAGCCGCATCAACCGGTCAGGGAAACCTGTTGGGGCCCATCAGTCCATTGAAGGGATGGCCCATTTGGACAAAGTGATCCACATTGACCAGTCCGCCATCGGCAAAACCCCCAGGTCCAACCCCGGCACCTACACGGGTGTATTCACCCCCATCCGGAATCTATTTGCCAAGACTCCGGATGCCAGGGCAAGGGGATACAAACCCGGACGGTTTAGTTTCAATACCAAAGGGGGACGATGCGAAGCCTGTACTGGTGACGGCGTTGTTAAAATTGAGATGCACTTTTTGCCCGATGTATATGTGGCCTGTGATGTCTGCAAAGGCAAACGGTATAATCGGGAAACCCTTGACATCAGATATAAGGGTAAAAATATTGCAGAAGTGATGGATATGACCATCAACCAGGCGCTGATTTTTTTCGATCGGGTCCCTGCCATACGAAACACCCTGGCCACCCTCATTGAAACAGGTCTAGGATACATCAAACTCGGACAGAGCGCCACCACCCTTTCTGGTGGCGAAGCCCAACGCATTAAACTGGCCAAGGAACTGTCAAAACGCAGTACAGGCCGAACCATATATATCTTGGATGAGCCCACCACAGGACTTCATTCGGATGATATCCGGCGATTGCTGGCCGTTCTGGACCGTCTTGTGGACGCTGGGAATACGGTGATCGTGATTGAGCATAACCTGGATGTAATCAAATGCGCCGACCACCTCATTGACATGGGACCGGAAGGCGGCGATAAAGGCGGTACCATTGTGGCCCAAGGCACCCCGGAAGAGATCTCCCTGAATCCAAAATCCCATACTGGATTCTACCTGTCCAACATCCTGTCATCCACCCGATAGGTGTGGCGCGTTAATGACCTGGGAATTGACCATGCGGCCATGGATTGCGTTAAGCATTACCCATACGCCAATGGTCACCAAACACCCGATCATTCCCCGTTTGTATTGGGATAACAATACCAAGTGTCACATTTAAACGCATTATCCACAGCACAGGATCCATCAATCCAACACGCAAATGCGATCCTGGATGCCTGGTCTGCAAGTTTGGTGGATATGGCTGCCAAAGGTTCGCAAATGCCCCTAATCAAAGGATCATTCACACCAGGAATGGCAGCCAGCCCCTCGCCCACAACCTTGCCGGATGTCCCAGATATCACCTCGGCATCTTCCCCATTGGTAGTCACCACCAGCGGGATTTGATACGGAACGATAATTCTTGAAAGTGCCACATTTGACAGACGACGCGTAACAAGGGAACCTGGGGCATACTTAATCATCATCATAACATGGTCACCGTGATGTATCAGAAAATCAATATTGAGCGTACCCGATCGACCGCCGGCGTGAACAAGGATCTCTGTATTCGATTCAATATCAGATTTGGCATACCCAAGGTCCTCTACCAACAAAACCGATAGCTTTTGCAAGTATCGTTGATCATGGGTATCAGGAATGGTTTTACCGGTGAGATAATCCTTCATCTCCCCCATTATTAAATGGTGAGATTTTCTTCCCATACGTTCCTTTCAAAAAAAACGGGTAACATAAGAATATTTTTTCCCAGATCCCTTAAGGAAAGGTCAAACAGACAGTCACCTATATAACGGGAGAGAACAGTGTCTGGATATTGGGCTTCACATGATATTCTCTCGGAGGTTCAATGTCGAGATATGTGACACCAATACCGTTGTTGTTCTTTCGGACAATCTGACCGACACGCTTCACCGGACTGGCATCCGGCAGTTGAAAGGTCAAAGTCAGCTTATCAAAAATTGCATATTTTTCAGGGCTGGAAGAATTAATAAAGATGCCCGTAGAACTGATATTGTCACTGGGCTCTTTGTATAGGCGTCGCCCCATTACGAGGTCCACCATGCCTTTGTATTTTGTCCGGGGCGCATTTCGCCGATTGTTCATATTCATCGTAAACTTATCCACTTTTATCATTAAAAATGAATTAAATTCCCTAAAAGATTCTCCAACATATCGAAATGATATTAAATTCGATACGAAAAATCAACCTTAAATCAGAAAAAAAGGCGCGAATTATTTTTGTTCTATACCTGTAACTTAATCAATGGAAGGCCCCTTTTAGGATTCACCGCTCTTCCAATGCGATCAAAGCGATAGGTAACATTTGAAAGCTGTCATCGTTTAGCCATTGCATATCCTTCCTGAGCCCGATATAAAAAAGGCGCAAACAAAATAAAAAAGGAATCCCATACACAATGATAAAACTTATATTAACACTGCTCTCGCCTCCCGCTTTAAGTCGTGCCTTTGGCAGACTCACCCGTGTCCGAAAGCCCAAATGCCTGATCCGGCTGGTCATCAAACGTTTCGCGACAGTGTATCATATTGATATGTCAGATTATATCGGTATCCCTGATGACTACCCGTCTTTGCTGGAATTTTTTGTACGCCCACTGGATCCCAATGTACGCCCTCTGATCAGCGATCACACATCATTCTTATCCCCGGCAGACGGAGTCCTCGCTGAACTTCAGGAGATCCATACAGACGTAGCCACACAGGCCAAAGGGTGGCAATATAACGTCTCAACGCTTACCGGTGTTAATGAATGCTGGGAAAAGGGATGGTGGCTGGCGGTGATTTATCTTTCCCCGTCCAACTACCACCGATACCATTATCCTATGAACAGCCGGTTAGATAGCCTCACCCATTTGGGCAACCGCCTCTTTCCGGTCAATCGGGCCGGCATCACATCTATTAAATCCCTTTTTATCCGAAATGAACGGGTGACAGCAAGCTTCAGCGTTGGAGACCGTAGATTTCATATCGTGGCAGTGGGAGCAACCTTTGTGGGATCCATTAAAATGTCGGCCTGTCCTGGCCCCTTTCGACCCGGTCAGCGTATCCCCCTTCATATTCCTGTAGAGCAAAATGATGAGATGGGACGATTTGAAATGGGCTCCACCCTCGTGGTCCTGCTGCCCAAAGATATGGCCCAGCCAGCCATCACTCAAGGAGAGACCGTTAAAGTAGGCACACCATTGTTTAAGCTCAGCTGACGCCAGGCCGCAAAGCATATAACTTCTTAAACATTTAAATTAAAGACTAACTTTATTTCATGAAAAAAACTTGATCCCCCTTTGTTTAGGTTCTACAATTCTTTTCCATATTGAATCGAATTGCAGCGTTTTTTAACTTATATATGAACAGTATATCTGAATTAATTCAGAAGCACAGGAATACCCATGTTTAGTTTTTTCTTTAAAAAAGAAAAAAAAGTAGAGCGTCTAATTTATGCGTATCTTAAAAACTTTAATCTCAGCTGTAAAACATTTGAAAACGCGCTATTTTCATGCATCAACGACCCCTATTGTGAAGAATTCAATTTTCTTAGAAAACAAACCCATAAATATGAATCTAAAGCAGATGATTTAAAAAACGAGTTAAATAATCTCATGTATGGCAAAATCCTTATCCCGGACTCCAGAGAGGATATTATGCGCCTTGTTTTGGCTTTGGATAAAATACCCAGCATTCTTGACGCTGTTTTATCCATGATCAAATACCAGCATCTGGTGCTCCCCGATGAAATGCTTGATGATTTTCAAGCGCTGACTAAAGCCAGTATGAAAGCCTGCCGCATTCTGCCCCGACAGGTGAACTGCCTATTGAAAAAAGAAAAAGGCATTCGGGAATTTATGAACAAGGTGGATGAAAAGGAAAGCTATTGTGACCACATTGAAAAGAAGTTGATCAAATGGGTGTTTCAATCCGATATTGACCCGTTCTTGAAACTTCAGCTCAGAGATCTGATTGCCAAACTGGGGGATATCTCAGATCAGGCAGACCGAGTATCCAAGCGCATCAATATCTTGGCATTAAAAAGGCAGGTGTAATCCATGGTATCCTTATTGGGGGGTATATTCATGGGATGGGCCCTGGGGGCCAACGATGCCTCCAATATCTTCGGTGCAGCTGTGGGGGCCCGGATGGTGAAATTCTGGACAGCAACCATCCTGGCGGGAACATTTGTTCTACTGGGTGCAGTCATCTCAGGTCAGGCTGGTATCGAAACGCTTCAAAGTCTGACCTCATTTGAACTATCCCAAGCGGTTATTGCGTCAGTGGCGGCGGCACTGTCTGTCAGTATTATGACCCTGGCTGGCTGGCCTGTATCCACGTCCCAGGCTGTGGTAGGGGCCATCATTGGTGTCGGCATCATGAACAGCCAGCTCAATATTTCCGGCCTGGGCAAAGTCGTGACCTGCTGGCTCACGACCCCCATTGGCGGCGCTTTTATCTCCTTTGTCCTGTATAAAATTTTCGCCTTTTTCTACAATCGCTCACGCATAAGTATTTTCACTTCTGACCGGCTCATGAAACTTTGTTTTTTGGCGTTCGGTTCCTACGGTGCCTATGCCCTTGGGGCCAATAATGTGGCCAATGTGACGGCCGTTTTTGTAGGTGCCGGAAAACTCACCGTATTCCAAGCCGCGCTTATCGGCGGCATCAGCATCGCTTTGGGTATATTGACCTTCTCTAGGCATGTGATGGAAACTGTGGGCAGCAAACTGGTAAAGCTGGATCCATTTTCCGCATTGATGGTCTCCATCTCGTTGGCGCTCACCATCCATATTTACACCCTTATCGGTGTCCCTGTCTCCAGCTCCCAGGCTATTATCGGCGGTCTTCTTGGCATTGGCATCATCAAAGGCACCAATACAGTAAGCAGATCCACCTTAACGGGCATTTTCCTGGCCTGGTTCCTTACCCCGGTGATTGCCTGCGTGCTGGCCCTGGCCTTGTTTTTTGTGACCCATTTAGAATATGTAGGGCCCTGATTCTTAAAGTATAGTTTCCTGCCTTTTTCACCGTTGCCTTCTACGATAGCCAAATCGTTTAACGATATAAGTAACGCACGTACAACACTAACTTTCACGGCACACTCGCCTAAAAAGACATTGACAACAGGTAAAATACTTATTTATGGAATGCACAGATGACATTTGGTCTTCCAGTATAAAATTACACGTGTTGGGTGAGAGGGGAGTACATCACTCTAAAAAAGGGAACAAAAGTTATGAAAGTACTTGTGCTTGGGGGATGTGGGATTCAAGGCAGAACCGCACTTTATGATCTGGCATCGGATCCAGAAATTAAACAAATTCTCTGCGCCGATCTCCAATTTGACGATCTGGATAAAATTGCGTCTTTTACTGATATGAGCAAAATCACACCGGTTAAATTAGATGCCAAAGATAAAACGACCATGGCAAACCTATTTAACCAAGTAGACATCGTAATTGACCTGCTGCCCAAAACCTTCTTGACGCAGGTGTATGATGCTGCCCTTGACACCGGTACCTCTGTGGTCAATACCAATTATAAATATGATCCGGCGGAACTGAATGAACGTGCCAAGGCTGCAGGCATTACCATCATGCCCGAATGCGGTCTGGACCCCGGTATCGACTTGGTGATATATGGTGACGCCCTATCCCGATTTGATCAGTTACATGTGATCAACTCATACTGCGGTGGGTTCCCGGAACAAAAGGCCTGCACCAACCCATTGAATTACAAGCTGTCCTGGATCTGGCGGGGTGTGCTGTCTGCCAATAATCGGAAGGGCCGAATCATTAAAAATGGAAAAATTATTGACATTCCAGCGGTCAACCAACATGATGCGCAGTTCATACACTCTGTTAACGTTCCGGGTTTAGGGTCCCTTGAAGCCATACCCAACGGAGACGCCATCTATTTTACCGATTTGATGGGGGTGACCCCAACCATCGTTGAAACTGACCGTTACTCGCTGAGATGGCCGGGATGGGCAGATTTCTGGCGACCATTGAAGGCCTTGGGTTTTCTAGATGACACTGCCATACCAGGACTTGGAGGATTGACGCCCATGGATTTTCTGGATAAATTCCTGGGGCCCAAGCTGGAATATGAAGACCATGAAAAAGATCTCACTGTAATGGTAAATGTGTTTGAAGGAATAAAAGAGAACAAGCGACAAAGACTCACCGCAACCATGTGCATTGAACGGGATATTGATACCGGCATCATGGCCATGAGCAAAGGCGTAGGTTATACCGCCGCCATTGTGGCACGGATGATTGCAAAAAAAGAAATTCGGAAAACCGGCGTGCTCTCTCCAATCCGCCATATTCCAGTGGCGCCGTTCATGGCGGCATTGAAACACAGGGGCATTTCAATCTCAGAGGAGACAACGGTGCTTTCGGACTAAGCCGAAAGCGAGAAGCGACAGGCGCTTTAATCCATATTACATTAAGAAAGGAGTAAAAATGAAATCCAAACACAACATCCTGTTACTTGTATTGGCGACGGTCGTTTTGACGGTTAGCCCGGCATTTACCGGCACCCTGACTGACATTGTAAAGCGGGGAGAACTTCGGGTTGCAGTCCAGTCCGGTGCGCCCCCCTTTTCATTTATCGACAAAAATGGCGTACCGGCTGGCGCCATGGTTGATTTCACCCAGGAGATGGCAGATGCCATGGGTGTCAGACTCAAAGTGCTGAATTTTGACTGGGACGGCCTAATTCCCGCCCTGCTCTCCGGCAAAGCCGACATCCTTGCTTCAGATATGACCCCCACCTTGAAACGCGCATTGAAAATTACCTTCACAGCTCCCTGGATCTACGTCCAGCCCTGTATTTTCACCAGAACCAACAAAAAATACCAAACCCTTGAAGATGTAAACAGACCCGACGTGACCGTGGGGGTTCTATTAGGCTCCACTGGTGAAACCATTGCAAAAAAATACCTTCCTAAAGCAAAATTCAAATCCTACAAAGGCGGGGGCCGTATGGTGGTTCAAGCACTGGTTGCCGGCCATGTGGATGCCGGCGTGAACGACGACCTTGCTGTTCTCAATGTACTGCCGGACTTTCCGCCCAACTCCGTTCGTTTGCTGGATAAACGCCTGGGACAGGGAAAAGACCCTCTGGCCCTTGCAGTTCGCCACGAATCTGTGAACCTGTGGCAATGGATCAACCTTTACTTTAAAACCGCCCACGCCAATGGGTCCTATGACAAAATTATCTCTTACTGGCTGGAAGGTACCGAGTGGAAAAAGGACCATTGATCCGTCCTGAAATCCACAGCGGCTCACCATCGTGAGCGCTTAAAAAACGGGGGTTCCAGAGGGATTTTTAACGAGGAGTGCCCGTTTCAAACGAATTTACAAAATTTTATCAAATTTGGAATGGTCCTATGCTGACTGATTTTAATTTCAAAATCATCATGGAATATATGCCCTTGTTTCTACAAGGGTTGAGTGCCACCTTTTTCATCTCCATTGTGTCCATTTTCCTTGCACTTTGTACCGGCATTATCGCCTGTGCTGGCAGGATATCACCCATAAAGCTCATTAAGGTCCCGGTCATTGCCTATATTGAACTGGTCCGGTCCACCCCGTTGCTAGTGCAGATCTACTTTTTGTATTTTGGTCTGCCGACCCTAGGACTTCGCTTCCCTGAAAATCAGACTGGCATCCTGGCACTCACCCTGAATTCAGGGGCGTATATCGCTGAAATCATCCGGGCTGGCATCAATTCGGTGGACCAAGAACAGATTGAAGCCGGCATATCATCGGGGTTGAGCTATGTTCAGCGGATGCGATTCATCATCCTGCCCCAGGCCCTAGGGGTTACCATTCCGCCCCTGCTCGGGCAGGCCATTGTCCTGGTCAAAGACTCTGCCCTGTTGTCTCTGATTTCCGTTGCAGAACTGACCCGTAGCGGACAAACCATGACCTCGGAACGGTTCATGCCGGCTGAAGCATTTTTTACTGTGGCGTTTTTTTATATGTGCATCTATTTTGTACTCAAGGCCCTGGCCGATTGGTCCCAGAAAAAACTGATTTTCAGGGAGGTGTACTGATTATGATGGCCTTTTACTTCAGCCGGCTCATGGAAATTTTCCCGTTTTTTCTCAAAGGGCTTTGGATCACCACCCAAATCTCTTTCATCAGCCTGGTTATTTGTACGGTTACGGGATTTATCCTGGGCATTTTCAGAGCAAGTCATAACATGATTCTCCGATGGCTTATCGGGGTCTATGTTTCCTTTGTCCGGGGCACGCCCTTTGTGATCCAGGTGTTTATTATTTTTTTTATTTTACCGGAATGGGGGATGCAACTGGATCCGTTTCCGGCGGCCATTCTGGCCATGGGGATCATGGGCTCGGCATTTATATGCGAGATTGTGGCAGGCGGCATTGCCTCAGTACCCAAGGGGCAGTGGGAGGCCTCCACATCGTCGGGCTTGACTAAATTTCAACAGCTGCGCCTGGTGATTCTGCCCCAGGCCATGAAGGTCATACTGCCCCCACTGGTGGGCCAATTCGTTCTGTTAATCAAGGACACTTCTGTGGTATCGGTGATCGGGGTTATGGACCTGACTAGAGTTGGCTGGGTCACTGTGATCCGTATTCCAGAAGGCCTGATGGTATTCTCATTGGTGGGGATTCTCTACTGTGTGATCTCCTACCCTCTTATTCTTCTCTCCAACTATCTGGAAAAAAGATGGCATACCCCCCTTTCAAGGAACGGTTTATGGAAAATATAATTGAATTCAAGCAAGTCAACAAATGGTTTGGCAAACTGCATGTCCTCAACAATATCAACCTTAGCGTGCCCAAGGGAGAAGTCCTGGTAATTTGCGGTCCCAGTGGCTCAGGAAAATCAACATTGATTCGTTGTATCAACCGGTTAGAGACAATCCAACAAGGAGAAATCCAAGTCAACGGCATTCCTGTCCATGATCGATCTGCAGATCTGACAAGACTTCGGGCCGACATCGGATTTGTGTTCCAGCAATTCCACCTTTACCCTCACATGACCGTCAAAGAAAATATTATGCTGGCCCCGATTCACGTCAAAAAAATGAAAAAGAAGGCTGCGGCGACCATCGCCATGGATAAACTGGACCGGGTGGGGTTGGCAGAAAAGGCTGACACCTATCCCAGCCAGCTTTCAGGAGGACAGCAGCAGCGGGTTGCCATTGCCAGGGGACTTGCCATGACTCCGGAAATCATGCTGTTTGACGAGCCCACCTCAGCACTGGATCCGGAAATGATTGGTGAAGTGTTGGACGTCATAACCGATCTGGTGTCCGAAGGCATGACCATGTGTGTCGTCACTCACGAAATGGGATTTGCCAAAAAAGTGGCGGATCGGGTGATGTTCATGGATGAGGGACAGATTGTTGAAACCGGTAAGCCTGATGAATTTTTCGACAATCCAAAAACGGAACGGGCGTCGGACTTCATCAGCATGATCCTCACCCATTAACACTGGCCAAGTTTAGTTAAACAACATCCCTTACCGAAAAATGAGGGCCGCCTGATCTGATGAACGACCCCAAACGGAGGATAAACATGAAACTTAATTTTTTCAAAACATTAACCCTATTAGCAATACTATTCATCACTGCAACCTTTCCATCCCATGCAGCAGGCCCAAATGGTTTATCAAGCGGCCAGACCGTCTATGTACCCGCCTATTCACACATCTACAGTGGCAATAAAGAGGTACAGTCTCTGCTTGCGGTCACTTTAAGTATTCGTAATACGGATCTCAACTATCCCATTGAGATCCTGTCAGTATCCTATTATGATACCAAAGGAAACTTGCTGAAACACTATCTGCCCAAGCCGATCAGTCTCCCCCCCCTGGGCAGTACACGCTACATCGTCTCCCAGAATGATAAATCTGGTGGCTCTGGTGCCAATTTCATCGTCAAATGGCAGTCTGCATCCCCGGTAAACATTCCCATCATTGAAACCATAATGATTGGCTCTCGCTCTTCTTTCACCTCCCGAAGTCAAGAAATCATCCCCTCAAAATAAGACCATAAAAAGGGAGAGTTGACCATCATGAGGGCTGCACTTTATTAACGGCCAAGAGGAATGAATGGATTCCATGTCACAAAGAGATGCCTCAACATTGAACGCTACGGGTTGAAACAATTGAAAAATGCACTTGATTTGTGATTACACAAAATAGTATATTACTACTTACTTATTGGCTGATCTCACAACTATTTAAGCGTCGGTTTTCATCAAGTTCATATGCCTGTATGGTCTATCGTGCTCGGAATCTTTTTTAATTTCGTTATGTTCGGTCAGGGTATAAGGCTTTAATCTGTCAAGACGTCTCTATTTCGTTCGTCAAAAGACTTAACTTAGTGGGTGGTCATATGTAAGTTATACGTCTATCAATGCAATATGCCTTATAACATTTAAGGCACACTATTAATGATCCTTATAGAAAAATTAGGAAAATCCATGAAGAATTTTAAACTTTCTGTAAAAATGATTGGCGGTTTCAGTCTGACTGCAATTCTCATTGTTATCATTGGCCTTATTTCTATTGCACAACAAAAAAAGCTCACAACCGCGACCAGCATACTAGAGGCAGACGCCCTTTCCGCGGTCAATGATATTTTAAATTTAAAAGAAAAATCTGAAAAAGCTGCTTTTCATACGCGCTCTTTTTTATCTCCCTATCTTACTACAAAAGATCGCGCCGATATCCCATTACAGATTGCCCCTATTCGAGACGAAGTTGGCGCTTTAAAAAAGCACTTTGTGACGCTCCCCTTCTCTAAAACAGTACAACAGGAGTGGGGACGATATTTGGCAGCCCTTACCCAATGGGTTGCCGCAGACAATCGGGCGGTTACGCTTTCAAACGAACTTGTTGCCGCCGATATTACAAACCCAGAACACTTGGTAGAAAAGATGCATGAGATTGAGATTGGGCACAAGACCCTACTCAACAAAGTCAATGGCATGATTTTCTTGCAGGCTGATTTTGAGGGAGGAGAAGATCCTGTGACCTGTATATTGGGGAATTGGATTTCGAATCCCGCCACTTCCAATCCTGAAATTGCGAAAGAGATAGCTCGGATCCACCCCATACACAACAAATTTCATGAATACGTCGTGCGCATCAAACATATGGTTGCAGCCGGAAAGACTAAAGACGCCCAGCTGATGCTGACGACCCAGTTGATGCCGTTTTCTGAAAAGCTTTTTGCTATATTAAGAAAAGTGAGCGCTATTTCTGAAAGATATCACGAGACGTTTGAACAACTCAATACAATTTTACTTGAAGACGTAACCAAATACCAAGATGCTACTTTTGCTGAATTAGATGATATTGTGGTCAAGGCAAAAAATTATGCCAAAAATGCTACCGATACAGCACGACTCACTGCAACCCGGGGAAAGACAATTGCCATCGTCTGCATGGTTGTAGGTACCATCCTTGCTTTGTCACTTGGTATTTTGTTGACAACCATGGTAACCCGCCCCCTGGTAAAAAGTGCCAAACTTGCAAAACGCATGGCTGATGGCGATATGACCCGATCACTTGAAATTGATCAAAAAGATGAGATTGGCGTACTTGGCAACGCATTGAATGACATGGCAAAACAGCTGCGGCAGATGCTAACCCATATCAGTAACGAGGTAGGGTTGGTGAATCAGTCCTCCAACGAGCTTGCACAGATCTCAAGACAAATGACCACTGGGGCTGAGGATACCGCTGGCCGCTCCAGCCAGGTGGCAGATGCGTCAGAACAGATGCGGGTCAACCAAAATTCTGTTGCTGCGGCCATGGAACAAGCGGCCATAAATGGCAATGTGGTTGCGACGGCCGCCGGGGAAATGCAAATGACCATTGATGAGATCTCAAAAAATTCTGGACAAGCCAAACAAATAACGGCTCAAGCTGTGGAAAAATCAAAGGCGGCTTCCAGGCGGGTAGATGAATTGGGACACGCAGCAGATGAGATTAACAAAGTGACAGAGGCCATCTCCGATATATCTGAACAGACAAATCTTCTCGCCTTGAATGCCACCATCGAGGCGGCCCGTGCCGGAGAGGCGGGAAAAGGGTTTGCTGTTGTTGCCAATGAAATTAAAGACCTTGCTGGGCAGGCGGCCACGGCAACCCTTAATATTCAGGAAAAAATTCAAGATATCCAGAAAGCAACCGGCATAACTGTGAATGAAATCAACGAGATCAGTACGGTTATATCCGAGGTTGATCAGGTTGTGACCACTATTGCGGCTGCCGTTGAGGAACAATCAGCGACCACGGGGGAAATTGTGAACAACATCAGCCAGGTTTCCCAAGGTATCTCAGAGGTGAACAACAACGTCGCCCAAAATTCGTCGGTATCCTCTAAAATTGCAACGGACATCTCAGAGGTAAGTACGCGTGCCAAAGAAATGACTGCAAGCAGTCATGAGGTTAAAAAGATGGCTGAAGATCTCTCTAAGGTTGCCAACACACTTCAAGAGATGGTGGCAAAGTTCAAGGTATAAACCCGCTTCCTTCGGAAACGCCCATTGGCCGGTTCTTCTTTGGTATCAGTCAGTTGCGGCAGGCGATGACAGCGGCATGCCCTTCAGCCCTGCATATCCGGCCAAATGCCTTTTGCTTCATCTAGGTTTTATAGTGAGGTGCCGGAAGACCTTGCTGAAAGGCGGGGGCGGCCCTATCTTCTGGCCTTTCGCAGCGTAAGTAGCACATTTGCACCGAAAATCAGACAGGCCCCCACCCACCCTGAAAGAGGGAGTACTGGATCCATGGCAATAACAGGCCCGAGAATAGCGGCCAGAAGAATCCTCGAAGATGAAAGAATACTGCCCTCAACCGCCGTGACATACTTAAACCCCACGGTCAACAGATATTGCCCCACGATGGCAATAACGGAACAACTCATCAGATATGCACACTCTTCGGGCTTTGGCAGACGCATTTCATCAAAAAAGAGGATAAACACTACAGCACCACCCAGGGTAAACATCACAAATAAAATGGTCTGGGAATCATGATCCTTACGGGCCAGATTCAAACAGAGGATGGCAATCGACGCAATAAATCCAGATGCCAAAGCCCACAATGAGTGATGGTCAAATGTCATACGCCCTGGAGACAGAATCAGCCAGACACCGGAAAGGGCAACGCCCACCACAACAAGCGCGACCTTATCCCGCTGCGATTTTAAAAAGATCCAGGAAAACAATGCAATGAATATGGGATATGTCATATTTAAGATATTGGCCTGGGCCACGGAGGTCATCTCAACGCCCTTAAAAAAGCAAAACACAGCCAAAGCATTGCCCAGAGCCCGGCCCAACAGATATCTCTTTTTTACAATACGGATGCGCTGCCGCCGGATTGCCATAACAATGACCACTGTAATCACACCCAACAAAAACCTGGCCAGTGTAAACATGGACGACTCAATGTCAAGTCCAGCGATGGATGACCATTTGATCACCACGGTGCTTAGGTAGAAAAAAAAGGCGGATCCGAAAACAGCCAGACACCCCAAAGCAGTTTTTACGTCCATATGACATTGCCAATCACGTCCGGAATTGATACCCTTGGATGGTGTGCAACCGGTATGCACATGATCCTAAAAATCAGAAAAGACCATATACGATGGATAAAAATAACACAATTTTTTTTGACAAGGTCAGCCCCCTGAGAGATAAAATTGAGTGCATTGACGATCAGATTCTGTCCCTCTTAGCCCAGCGAGAGGAACAGGTAGAAAAGGTAACAGCATTAAAAAAGGCGCACCAGAAGCCCATCTACCACCCAGCCCGAGAGGAAGATTTAATCTCCCGGCGCCGATCACAGGCCATAAAATCGGGCATGGACCCGGATTTGCTGGAGGACCTGTACCGGATCATTTTTCGTCAAGCCAGACGCAAACAGACCGGCCAGATGGACCTTAGATCCATCAATCCCAATGCAAAGGTGCTGGTGGTGGGCGGGTCCGGCCAGATGGGTAATCTGTTTGCCCGACTGTTTGCCCAATCAGGCTATGAGGTACGGATCCTAGATCAAGATGACTGGGATAATGCAACGGCCCTATGTCAAGATATTGATCTGGTATTGGTATCGGTTCCCATAGAAAAGACCGAAGAGGTGATACATACCATTGCACCATTGATCCCTGCCAATGCCGTTATGGCGGACCTCACCTCCATCAAGGAAGGTCCCCTTGACGCCATGTGTCGCGCCCATCAAGGCCCTGTCGCCGGGCTCCATCCCCTGTTCGGCCCCACATCGGAATCCCTGGACAAACAAATTGTGGTGATCTGTCCGGGAAGAGATGACGCCGCCTGCGCCTGGATCACTGAGCAGCTGATGGCCTGGGGAGCCATCATTGTCCAGGCAACGGCCCGGGAACACGACCAAGTCATGGAAATCGTCCAGGCCCTTCGCCACTTTGCCACGTTCTGCTTTGGGGATTTTCTCTATCACCGCAGAATCCCCCTGGAACGAACCCTTGAGTTTTCAAGTCCCATATACCGGCTGGAGCTGGGCATGGTGGGGCGGCTCTTTGCCCAGGACCCGTCATTATACGCTGAAATTATCTTTGCAACGCCGGAACGGATTAAACTGTTAAAAGAATACATCGCCGCCTTCAGCCGCCATATCGACATGCTGGACAGAAACGATAAAACCGAATTTATTGCTGAATTTGAAAAATTGTCCCAGTGGTTTGGTCCCTTCAGCGAGCAGGCCATGCGCGAGAGCACCTTCATTATCAACAAACTCATTGAAAGATTTTGATCATGCCCCGTGCAATTTGATTCAGGATGATTCGCCCCGGGACATTTTGATGAATTCAAGCATCTCTTTTAACACAAAATACCGGGTCATGGCATCGGATAGTTCTTTAGCAGACGGTGGCTGCCCTGTGGCATCCGTTACAAAGTCTTCCATCTTGTGGACAGCCGCTTCAATTTCAGGTGCAATACTCATTTTTTTTCCTTTGCATATAGTTTCAGTTTATTCAACAGGGTTTTCCGGGTAATCCCTAGGCGGCGAGCGGTTTCACTTTTGTTCCCCTCTGCTGCGGCCAGTGTGGATAAAATCGCTTTTTCTTCGACCTTGGCCAAGCTGATATTTTCAAGTCCGGTTTCAAGCAGATTGCGTGTGGGTGCAGGTATCACTTGTGCAATGAAATTCAAATCCTGTGCCTGTATATAGTCGGTCCGAGCCATGACCACCCCCCGTTCCACGGCGTTCATCAGCTCCCTTACATTACCGGGCCAGTTATACCGAATCAGGGTATCCATGGCATCCGGTGTAAATCCTGTCATCTCCCTGCGGTTTTTCTTTGAAAACAGATTTAAAAAATGCAGGGCCAACTCCGGGATATCCTCAGGACGGTGTCTCAGGGGTGGGATATCAATAGTGACCACATTGAGACGGTAATACAGATCCTCCCTGAATGTCTTTTCCTGGACCATGGTCTTGAGATCTCTGTTGGTCGCGGCAATAATCCTGACATCAACGTCGATGGTTTTTTCCGATCCCACGGGACAAATCTCTTTTTCCTGAATCACTCGCAGCAGTTTGGCCTGCATGGGAAGACTCATCTCTCCAATTTCATCCAGCAGGATACTGCCCTGATTTGCCGAGAGGAACTTACCCTTTCGTGCTTTATCGGCGCCAGTAAAGGCTCCCCGTTCATGGCCAAACAATTCCGACGCCAGTAGCGTCTCTGTAATTGCCGCACAATTGATACGAATATAGGGGTTGTTTTTTCTTGCACTGTTATGATGCAAGGCCGATGACACCAATTCTTTGCCTGTTCCGGATTCCCCTGTGACCAGCACATTAGCATCGGTGGGGGCCACCATATTGATGGTGTCCACCAGGACGTTCATGGCCGAACTCTTACCCAATATCCCCGATCCGGCCGGCGGAATTGACAATTGTTTTTTAAGGGCTTGATTCTCGGATTTCAGATCCATACGCTCAAACACCCGGTCAATAGTCAGCTTGAGCTTATCAAAATCCAGGGGCTTGGTCAGGTAGTCGTAAGCACCAATCTTTAGCGCCGTCACCGCAGTATCCACGGAAGAATAGGCTGTCATGATAATTACCGGCAGTGCGGGGTTATAGGCGTTGATCTGCTGCAGAGCCGCCATACCCGACAACTTTACCATTTTCATATCCATGAGGACCAGGCCAAACGGACGGTCTTTAACCCTTTCAACCCCCACATCGCCGTCACCTGCCAACTCAACTTGATACCCCCATCCCTGAATCAGGGTGTTAAGCATTACGGCATGGGCGGTATCATCATCTACAACAAGAATGCGTCTTTGCGCTGTCATCTAATGCCATCCTCATTTTCATCGCTGATGTTGACCTGCAGCGGCAGACGAATAATAAAGGCGCTTCCCTGTCCCTTGGTACTATGTACCCGGATGTTCCCCTTGAGGGTTTCAATAATTCGATGGACAATGGATAGCCCCAACCCTGTTCCCTGGGGCCGGGTGGTATAATACGGATCAAAAATTTTATCCAGATGTTCGGGGGCAATGCCGCATCCAGTATCTTCTACTTCCATTTCAATCCCATCCCCCCCTTTTGTATCCCTAACCCGGACAAACAGGTCCCCCCCCTCTTCCATGGCATTGACGGCATTCATAAACAAATTTAGCAGTACCTGATTCATCCGATCAGGATCCGTAGCCAGCATATCCTGTGAGGTTTCCATTCGGATGTGGGAACTGATATTGTTTTTTTCCAGATCATGAGAAACCAACAATAAGGCATGCTGAACCAAAGGTTCCAATTCCACGGGCCGGATTTCAACAGCCAGGGGTTTGGCAAATTCCAAAAGCTGGGTAATGGACCGATTGATCCGCTCCACTTCCTGGACCATAATCTTTGCAGTTTCTGTGTCTTCTGGTACATCTTCATACCGCTTGGCAAAATAGGTGGCAAAGCCTTTTATTGAACTTAAAGGATTCCTGATTTCGTGGGCCACCCCTCCGGCCAGCTTACCAATGGCCGCCAATCGCCGGTGGGTCTCCACCTCTTTTTTTAACTCCCGTAGCTGTGTCATATCCCGGAACAAAAAGATGTAGCCCTGGACATTCCTGTTGCCATCAACAATGGAAGAGACCGTCATATCCAGCCTTAATCGGCCGTTATCCTTGGAATTCAATACCACTTCCCCTGAAATCGGCCCACCGTCCGCAGAGATCTGGGACACCAGATACAACATTTCAGGATATCCCGCATCGGGAATAGGCCCCAGGATTTTTTCTGCCGCCCGATTCGCAGAAGTCACCATGCATTGATCATCTAATGTTAACAGCCCCGACGGCATATTCTGGACGACATTATCGGAAAAGGCTTGAACACGATTCAAAGACGCGCGGGCCGACCGGTAGGCCTGAAATACAAACAAAGCGATAATTCCTGAACCACCCAGAATAAAAAAAGCAATGCCCTGCACAATGGTATGCCGAATCATTCGCTTTTCCATTCTTATGACCTTATCCATGGAAAGACCGGCAAAGATAAAATGGTTTTTAAGGCGCAAAGCGTCACAATCCTGGTGGTTGTCCGCGTTGCTCTGATGATGGCGCCACTTTTCTGGATGCTGTCCATCCAGATGCCGCGCCCGGAATCCGTGTTTCAGCGGTACAAACCGTTTATACACTTCAAACACGGGCTTTTCGCCCATCTGACGGTGCCGATTAAACACGTGAAAGGGTTCCATGGGCATATCCTGCATGTCTTCCCAGCCATCATAGACGTTTCCGACTTGCTGCGGATCTGAATGGGCCAGAATGTTCCCATGGGCATCGGTAATCAGAATATAGGCGATTTCCGGCTGCACTGCCGTCTCAGCCAGCATGGACTGAATCCGCTTCATCCCCCAGCCCATGGCCAACATACCAGTTCGGGTGCCCGCCTCAAACGTCCGGATCAGTGACATACCCCGCGTCATCATTTTATCTTTTATATGCGCTTTTTGGCGGGTCATCCGGTCCAGGGTAATAAATGTGAATACTGGCAACAGCACGGCCAGCACCCCGATAATGATCAGAGGAGAAACCAGACCCCATTTTTTCTCTGTTACCCGTTTCATAGCACCACGTTTAAAGCAAATTCAATACCAGCATATAGATTCACGCCCTAACAATGCGTGGCCCACTATATATCCCACACTGGGTAAAAAGTATACATTTCAGACACCACAACAATAATCTGGATACTTTTTATACATCCGGGGAAAAACTCCGGGTATAAAATAAACACCTGCGATTATTTCACCCACAACAGCCAAACCCTAAAAAACATTTTTTTCAAATATTTCAATAAATTAGAAATATAATTATCCAGCGGCACGCCCATTGCAAAATTGTTTTCTCAAGATCAACCGTGATCAGACACAACACAAACACATAGAGGAGACATCATTATGAAAAAATCTCTCATCAGATTATCGGTATTGCTTATGATTGGATTCATGGCCGCGTCAGCATTTGCATGGGGGCATGGCGACAAAAAAGACGGTGACTGCAGTAGACAGGACCTAGGCATCTATAAGCACCTGACCGATGATCAAAAATCTCAGCTGTGGGAACTGCATCAACAATGGGTGGATGAAAGCTATGACACCCGGGCTGCCATGATGACCAAACACCAGGCACTGCGCATGCTCATGGAGACTTCAAATCCAGCCAAATCAGACGTCCAGGCCCTTTCAGATGAAATTTTTAAACTGAAAAAAGAGTTGGCCGATAAACGCGTCGCTTTTGCTCTTAAAGCAAAAAAAATCGCCCCTGAAATTAACTTCATGAACATGGGCCACGGCGGCATGGACAAAAAAATGGGGCATCAATTCGGACATGACAACCAATGTCCACGTCCACGTTACGGCACCTCCCGCCAAGATAAAGAATAGAAAAAAGACGCTAAAATGCCGAAGGTTTCACGCCACCCCTGGGGAACTTTCCCGGGGGTGTGTTTGTTTTATCGCAAACTTAAAATATGTACGCCGTTTTGTGATGGTATTGATAATATCGAATATGAATACCACACGCAGTTTTTTATGATATTAATTGGCTAAGATTTCAAAAAATAACGATATGAATTTGCATCGTTTGATGTTTTACAGATAGCATATCAATGCCCACCAGATTATTATTCTGCTGCCCTTGGGCCATCATTTTTCCATGCGCATATTCTGCGTTGCTGAATTGATTGTGTCGTTGACACTGTTGATCTCTTCTACAATGTTTGATAACTGTTCAGCGACTTCCTTGGTTGCCAAGCGTTGTTCTTTGATAGAATCGGAAATTTCTATCGAAGCATTCTTAATAGACTGCATTGTATTTTTAATAACACTAATGGCCTGTAGCGCCTGCATAGATTCCTCCTGCAAGGAATTTATCTGAGCAGTTATGTCCTCAGTTGCAAAGGAGGTTTGTGAGGCAAGTTCCTTTACCTCTGATGCAACAACAGCAAAACCTTTGCCTGTCTCTCCTGCCCGTGCAGCTTCGATAGTGGCGTTTAGAGCCAGCAAATTGGTTTGAGAAGCGATGCTCTTAATGAGATCAACTACGCTGCCAATTTTCTCAACTGCATTTCCGAGTGCCTGTACAATCCTGTTGGCTTCCACTGCTTCACCGAAAACTTTTGCAATGGACTGTGTAGATTTGTCAACCTGGGTACCCATTGCGTTAATGGAGACAGACAGCTCTTCGGCTGCAGAAGCAACAATATTGGAGCCAGATTGAGCTCTTGATGCCATTGCTCCTACATTTGTTTCCAAAGAGTCTGCAAGAGCGGCAATTTCATTTCTATGCATCTCATCACTGGTTTTCTGTTCATGGATATCAATAAGTGAACCACAAGCATGAAGAGGCTTGCCTGAAGCATCCCGTGACGCGCCACCCAATGCCTGAAACCAGCGATACTCTCCGCTTTTTGTCTTTAGTCTATATTGAACATTATAAACGGCTGTTCCGGTTTTATCGGCAAGGTATTTGCCGAATGCCTCAACAACGTGCGCAGCATCGTCTGGATGAAGACGTTCTGACCACGACTGCATTGTATTCGGAAAGTTGAGCATATCATCTTGGGCGAATCCCACCAAGCGGCGAAATTCCGGCGACCATGTCCACTTACTCTTTGGATGCCCCGGATTTCCATCATGCAGCTTAGCATCCCATAAACCAACACCTGCATGGTGATTTAGGACGTTAAGAACTTCTGCATCCTCCTTACCAAGTATTTTCCCAATTAAAGACATGCTCTTCTCCTTAGTTATAGTATTACTCAACTTTCGGGTTTAAGAATTGCCAACGAACTTATGATTCACAACCAAACCGAATTGCAGGAAAGTTGTTCCCATAGCGGCATTAAAGAATGCTGTTGTTGTCTTCTCCCAATAATTGCCAAGTTTTTTCAACATTTGATGACGACAAAAGAACAAAATCTAACGATAGGACACGGGCTCCATCTGACCAGCAGACAGTCAGCATTCTGAATTCCTTGATAATTTTTCCGGAGATATGATCCCATACCCTTGAGAGCAACTCGACTTCTTTTTTGATGGGTGTGATCATAAGGGCTATCATCAGCAATCAGAACTGTTTCGTGTTTTTCATCGGTCAGTCGATCGCAGAAATCATGCAGTCTGATACCAATAGACAAAAGCAGGCGGCGCCAGTTTGGAGCTTGTCCCCTTGAGAAATTTGTACACAGCGTCTTTGCCAAATGTCAAGTCGTAATTGATTAAAATGCCCCTAAAAAGTGTCTATCATAAAAATAACGCTGCTATTTTTCAGCTTTTTTGGGCCTTCATCGTGTTTCACCTCAATTTGCAAACGCACTTCATCATGGCCTGTCGTTGACACAAGGCTGCCAGCATACAAAAGCAATCAAGCAGCAATTTGCTTGCAATGCCGACGCCTTGACAAGCCGACGGGTATCTGGAATAGTCAAGATGATAATCAAATCAACATTCACCACATTCTTAGCAAATATAAAGGGACGCTGGAAGTATAATGAAACGCATTTGTATCTACTGTGGATCCAGCCAAGGCAGCCATCCAGGATATAAAGCTGCGGCAAGAGAGCTGGGTCGAATTATGCTGGAAAAAAACATTGGTTTGGTCTATGGCGGTGCCCAGGTCGGCATCATGGGGGAGATCGCAGATGCCATTCTGGGTGGCGGCGGTGAAGCCATCGGCATCATACCCAAATCCTTAGCAGACCGGAGAATTTACCACACGGGGCTTACCGAACTGATCATCGTCAACTCCATGCACGAAAGAAAAGCCATGATGGCCGAACGATCTGATGGTTTTATTGCCCTTCCCGGGGGCTTGGGAACCTTAGAAGAAATCTTTGAGGTCGTCACCTGGGCGCAATTAGGCTTCCATGATAAGCCCTGTGCTCTGCTCAACGCTCTGGGCTATTACGACCATTTGTCTACATTTCTGGACCATGCACTGGACCAAGGGTTTATTAACCAGGCCTCCCGCAACATTTTCATCACTGAGGCGAACCCAATCCGTCTGATCGAACGGTTTGAATCATATAAAGCCCCAGTGATCAACAAATGGCAAACAACAGACACCCCCCAATAAGACCTGCCCTATGAGAATCGCATTCAGAACCGACGTTTACAGGCACATTAGATCGACAAGTGTAACATTGGCGGTGCTTCTGCCTGCAATGGCATCTGCCCATGCAGGCACCATAGTATGAAAAA
>PDWJ01004859.1_pt1 | contig 26728 bp, 18 predicted proteins | sample 1430881 | NCBI WGS metagenome assembly PDWJ01 (sample SAMN01162460, study PRJNA174530) | Oral metagenome, whole genome shotgun sequencing project. | biome: Marine environment; feature: Marine mammal; material: Swab sample of the gingival sulcus; isolation source: swab sample of gingival sulcus...
GTGTTTGTTATACGTTTCAAAAGAAGACAGACCAAAAGACCCCAATAAAACAACGATTAAAATTAATGTATGAAAGCGTTTTCCGGTAAACATCTGTTATTAGCTTTAGTGGTACTTGTGTTAATAGGCTGTAAAACTAAACAAAAAGTTACAGATGACTCAGTAACCCCAGTGTTAAAAAAAATTGCAGTGACCAATGTAGTCATTGATGAAGTCCCCAATTATATGGTGGGAACGTCCGAACCATCCATTACCTGTAACCCGCAAAATCCCCAACAGCTGATAGCGGGAAGTGTCTATGACAATGTTTACACCTCTGATGATGCCGGACAGACATGGTCAAAATCACAGCTGAGGTCGAGTCTTGGCGTTTACGGTGATCCGTGTTTGGTAGCCGATAACCGGGAACACGTTTATTATTTACACTTGGCAGGTCACAGAGCCAAAGGTCACAACGACCCTATGTTTCTCAACAGTATTGTTTTGCAACGTTCCGATGACAATGGCAAGACCTGGTCTGATGGAACAAGCATAGGTCCCAACAGTCCCAAAAAGCAAGACAAAGAATGGGCAGTCATAGATCCGAACAACGGTAATATTTATGTCACCTGGACTGAGTTTGACCGATACAGTAGTGATAACCCCAACCATAAATCCCGTATCAGGTTTGCAAAATCAACAGATTTTGGCCAGACTTTTTCTGATGCTATAACCATCAGCAGTAATGAAGGTACGGCACGCGACGATTGGAGTTCTACCGAAGGCGCTGTTCCGGCTGTGGACAAACAAGGGCATATTTATGTAGCCTGGGGATTGAACGAAAAGATTTATTTCAACAAAAGCACTGATGGCGGCAAGACCTGGCTGGACGAAGATTTGTTCGTTGCCGGCCAAACCGGCGGTTGGGATATGCAGGTGCCCGGTGTAAGCCGTTGTAATGGGATGCCTGTAACGGTGGTTGACAATTCTGATTCGCCTTACCAAGGCACAGTTTACATCAACTGGACAGATGCACGTCACGGCAAAGACAATCTCGATGTGTTTTTAATCAAATCTTCAGACGGCGGTAACACCTGGTCAAAACCTGTCAGAGTGAATCAGGATAACACCCGTACCCAACAGTATTTAACCTGGATGACTGTGGATCCCGTAACAGGCTACCTGTACTTTGTGTATTTTGACAGAAGTCGTCACACGGGTAACCAAACCGAGGTTGTGGTCACCGTTTCTAAGGACGGAGGGGAAACTTTCCAATCTTATATCGTTTCTGAACGGCCATTTGTGTCACGCGATGGTTTTTTTCTGGGAGACTACAACAACATCATTGCCTATGACGGTATGGTACGCCCCATATGGACGAGTTTAAACGGCGATAAGAAGAGCATTCGCACCGCATTGATTGATCATCTGTAATCATAACGGGAATACGCCTGTTTTAAAATGTATTACAACAAATAGCCGTACCACGCTGTCAATTCAAATTATCATTGTGCAGAGTAGAACGGCTATCAACCCGGTCTCAACAGACTCAGGTATCAAATACTTGTGTTTTGGGGCTATATATTAATATTTATCTTCGGCACCCAATTCTTTCACTAACAGATAATAAAACATAGCTCTGTATTTATTTCTGTTGGATTGACCCATTTTTTCACAAGCTGCTTTAAGGGCATCATCCAATTTCGGGCTATCCTCAAAACCAAGTTTTTTCATCAGGAAATTTTTCTTGACAGTTTCCATTTCACTGGCTTGAGAACAAGATACTTTTTCTGCATCGGTTTTGTATATAGAAGGGCCTAAACCTTTAGTTACTTTATGAAACAAGTCAGCGTCAAAACTAATCCCTAATTGATTAAATGATTCAGTGTAAAGCGCTATTTTTTCATCAAATTTACTCATAATGTCGTCTTTTTTTGAGTTAATAATAAGTTTTAATGTTCAAATATAAACATTTTGTTACATTAGTTAACGTCTATTGAGCACATTTTATTTTTCAATGCCTAAAAAACCAACTAAACGCTGAAAATAAAAAGTAATTTTCCACTTTAATTACACATCTAAAGACCTATCTAAAAGACCAAGGGACAAGCTACTACTTGTTAAAAAGTAACAACGCAGGAATTTTATTAATTTTGAAAATACTTTAACAAACAAAAATACTCAATCATGAATAGAATTGAAAAAGCACAGATTTTACTCGAACAATGTGAAAAAGATCTGGAAAGAATGCAACAAATCACAGAGGAATTAAAAAAAATATATCTGGAATGTTTTACACGGTCAGTTTGAAGAAAAGAAAGTATTACTCAAACAAATCATTAACACATTTTAGACTTCCATTACAGCCATTGGAATTGATAACTTTTAGTCACAACTTACATATGCCGCAGCAATAATTTCCTTGTAAACTCTATGACAAACCGGGATCGGAAACTGCAAACCCTTTTACATCATACGTTTGACCATTTTAAAATATTTAAACGGTGCATATTTAAGCGGCAGATCTATCCAGACAGGTGTTTTAACAATAGCCCGGCGGTTTGTAAATGCATTAAAACTTTCTTTACCATGGTAAGCACCCATACCGCTATTGCCCACTCCGCCAAATGGCAAATGATGATTGACTATATGCATCAGCGTGTCATTGACGCATCCCCCGCCTGAAGTCGAGCGTCGCAACACATCTTCCGCAGATTTATTATTGCCAAAATAGTAGAAAGCCAATGGTTTTTCGTGCGTATTGACATAGTCTAAAACCGTATCAATGCTCTCAAATGTCATAATAGGTAACAAAGGCCCGAAAATCTCCTGTTGCATGATAGGAAAATCTGGCTCTACCTCATCAATCAGGGTGGGTTCTATAAAACGTTCGGCTTCATCCACACTGCCGCCGGCCACAATTTTACCGTCTTTCATCAATCCTTTAAGGCGTTCGACATTGGCTGCACTGATAATACGAGGAAAATAGGGTGACGCCTTTAGGTCATCACCATATTGTTTTGTGATGGCTTTTTTGAGTTCTTCTATGAGTTGTGCCTTGACCGATTGATGGACAAATAAATAATCAGGGGCAATACAGGTTTGTCCGGCATTGATCAGTTTCCCCCAAACAATGCGGTTTGCAGCCACTTTTATATGGGCTGATTGATCCACGATACAAGGGCTTTTACCACCTAATTCCAGCACAACCGGCGTTAAGTGTTCCGCCGCGGCTTTCATCACAATTTTACCGAGATACGGACTTCCCGTAAAGAAAATAAAGTCCCAACGTTCTGCCAGTAACAACTGATTCACTTCACGACCGCCATGGGTAATTGCAATATATTTCGACTCAAAGGTTTCGCCAATCAACCGGACAATCAATTTTTCAAAGTTTTTGGCATAAGGCGATGGTTTTAACACCGCTGTACAGCCGGTTGAAATAGCGGCTACCAATGGATTGATCAGCAACTGAAACGGATAATTCCAGGGCGAAATAATCAGCGATACGCCCAGCGGTTCTTTGTAGATATAACTACCGGAAGGCATCAATGCCACAGTCGATACGACGCGTTCGGGTTTTGCCCAACGGTTGAGATTTTTCAGATGTTGATCTATTTCCTGTAACACAATGCTGATCTCAGTGAGATAAGCCTCTTCATAAGACTTGTGTAAATCTGCATAAAGCGCCTCAGCAATGGCTTTTTCATGTTTCAAAACCATGTGTTTGAGTTTTTTGAGTTGTGTACGTCTGAATTTTAAATCTTTCGTCTCGTGGGTGGCAAAAAATTGACGTTGCTCATCGATTATATGTTGAATATCCTGTTGGGTAGTATCTTGCATTTTCATGTGTATTACGCTTTTCAAAAGAGACTACCAATGTATAAAAAAAACACGTGCCATAACAGAGATTGGAACATATTACACTTATTTTTTGACCAATGTCCATGACAATGTTTATTTTTACCCTCTAAATACAGCATCATGTACTACCTTAACCTGACTCTCAATATGGACAACACCTTAAAAGCCGATGCTTTAGTGTGGGTCAAAACACATCTGATACCCAATGTAAAAGAACGGTTTGGTTTTTCCGCGGCCAAATTGATATGGGTTAAAACCGATAATCCGGTACAAGGTATTACCTATGCCATTCAGTTCGAAACCGGCACCTATACAACTATAGAAAATTACCATAAAAAAGCTGATTTGATCAACCAGTGGATCAGGCAGAAATACAGCGATAAGATTCTGCCGTTTGCAACAGAGTTACACGTCATAGAACACTTTGATATAATTCTGGAAATAGGTCCGGGAACCGGTGTCATGACCAAATACCTGTTGGAACAACAAACACCGGTGGAGGTCGTAGAAATCGATCGTGAATCAGTGGCTTACCTGCAAGAACATTTTCCTGATTTGAAGCACAAAATCCACAGTACGGATTTTTTGACCATGGATCTGGCCGGAATTTTTGCGGGAAAATCCCTTGGCATTATTGGCAATTTCCCTTATAACATCTCCAGTCAGATTTTGTTTAAAGTTCTGGACAACAGAGCACAAGTACCGTTTTTTGGCGGTATGTTTCAAAAAGAAGTTGCCCAACGTATTGCCGCTGAACCCGGCTCAAAAACTTATGGTATTTTATCGGTACTAGCTCAAGCCTACTACGATATTACTTATTTATTTACCGTACCGCCTCATGTGTTTAACCCGCCGCCTAAAGTAGATTCAGGGGTCATTAAACTCCTGAGAAAAGAGCATTACCAACTCGACGTCGACGAAAAATTATTTAAAACCATCGTTAAAACAGCCTTTAATCAAAGGCGAAAAACCTTGCGTAACAGTTTAAAATCTTTTGATTTGCCCGACAAATTGCGAGAAGATGTTATCTTTGCACGACGTCCGGAGCAGTTGCACTGAGATTCTCCACGAGATGCACCCTGCCGACCTGGCAGAGGTCTTGGACGAATTGAGTTTTGAAGAAGCCATTTATATCATTCGGTTATTAGACTCTGAAACCACATCCGGAATTATAGAAGAATTGGATGATGATACACGAGTAAAAGTTCTGGAAGCACTAACCCCCGAAGAAATTGCCGATGAAATTGACGAATTAGATACCGATATTGCCGCCGATATTATCTTAGAATTACCCGATGACCGTAAAGACAGCGTTATTGCTGCTATAGATGATAAGGAACACGCTCAGGACATTGTAGATCTTTTGCGTTATGATGAAGATACTGCCGGGGGACTTATGGGTAAGGAATTGGTTTCTGTCAATGAAAAATGGTCTATCAAACGCTCAGTAATAGAAATGCGACGACAAGCTCAGGAATTAGACGAAGTCTATATCGTCTATGTGGTCGATGATGACGAAAAACTGCTGGGACGTTTATCGCTAAAAAGCTTACTAACGGTAGATACCAAATCCAAAGTGAAGGATATCTATATTGATAAAATTCACTATGTCAAAGTTGGTGACGAAGCTGATGAAGTGGCGCAAGTCATGCAAAAATATGACTTGGTCGTGATTCCTGTTGTTGACGAATTGGGTCGTTTGGTCGGTAATATTAATATAGACGACGTATTAGATTATATCAAAGAAGTCGCCGATAGTAATTACCAATTGGCTTCCGGTTTGACCGATGATGTAGAAGTAGATGACACCGTGATGGAATTGGTCAAAGGTCGTTTGCCCTGGTTAGTTTTAGGGCTTCTGGGTGGTATCATGAGTGTATATATTCTTAAGAGTTTTGACGAAGCAGTCAGCCAATTTGCAGAGTTATTCTTCTTTGCACCACTTATTGCCGGAATGGCGGGAAATGCAGGCGTACAATCATCGGCGATTATTGTTCAAGGTCTTGCCAATAATATCGTGAAAGGCAGCCTTTGGAAGTTATTCTTTAAAGAACTAAAATTGAGTTTAATCAATGGATTGGTCGTTGCACTATTGGTCTTTACCTTTAGTATGATTTTTAACTTCGGCTTGCTCTTTAGTATTACCATAGGATTTTCACTAATCGTCGTCATATTGCTCGCCTCTTTGATAGGCACATTTATCCCTATCGTTCTGGACAGACGCGGTATTGATCCTGCACTTGCCACAGGACCTTTTATCACGACAAGCAATGACATCTTCGGGATGTTTATTTACTTGCTGATTGCCAAATTGATTTTAGGCTTTTAGACCTTTGTTGTCATCACATCCCTGTGTATGTCGAATCAAACAACCCTAAACTTACTTCGTTTGTTTAAACTCAATAATCATTGAGCTTTTAGGTGCTAATACTGTAGCTTCACCTACGGTGATTTCCCGGTCTGAAATAATGTCCCATCCACTTTTGTAAGACCCTGTACCCTCTTCAAATCTTTGCCAATCTATTGGTTGATCTTTAGTACTGTTATTGATGATTACCATCACTGCTGCTGTTTCTGTATAACGGAAATACACATATACATTATCATAAGGAATAAAATGTAAGAATTTACCGCGGTGGATGACATCAGCTGTTTTACGCCAGTTCAGGAGTTTTTTGGTAAAGCTGTAGTAGGCTTCCTGTCGTTCTGTTCTACCGGCAGGTGTAAAGGCATCGTGCTTATCGCCCGGCCATCCACCGGGAAAATCCTGACGCAACATACCGTCACCATCTTGTTTGTCGCCCAGCATACCAATTTCATCCCCGTAATACAACTGCGGATAGCCACGCATAGTGGTCAATAATGTGAGTAGTAATTTGTATTTTTCTAGATTGTCACCCAATACAGAATTTATACGTGTTGTATCATGATTACCGGCAAAAATCATCAGGTTGAGTACATCGGCATAAAGGAAATCATTGGCAAAATTGTCATAAGCCCGTTGCATACCTTCTGCCCAACCCACTTCATCTTCATTAAACATAATCATGGCATCGTGCAGGGTAAAATCCATCACTGACGGACAATGAGAGTTATAACCTCTGATAGCCGCCACAGGGCTGTCTTTTTGCCAAAAGGAAATCTGAGCCTGATCGTGCATCCACACCTCTCCTACGATATTAAAATTGGGATATTCATCCATAATGGCTTTAGTCCATTGGGCAATGCCGTTACGGTCATTATAGGAATAAGTATCTACACGTAAACCATCCAATCCGGCATATTCTATCCACCAAATAGCATTGGTAATCATATAATCCAACAACAATGGATGGGCCTGATTCATATCGGGCATGGTCGTGTCAAACCATCCGTCCATACAACCTTTGGCATCAACCTTGGCTGAATTGGGATCAAACTGTGTGGTCATACGGTAATTGGAACGTTGGAAACCATTGTCTTCTTTACCCCAATTATGAATCCAATCTGATGCCGGTAAGTCATGTATCATCCAATGCTTACTTCCCCAATGATTGGTCACATAATCCATGATGAGTTTCATGTCTCGTTTATGCAATTCATCGGCAAGTTTTTGGTAGAGGGCGTTGGTGCCAAAACGCGGATCAACTTTATAATAATCACTTTGGGCATAGGTGTGGTAAGAATACATAGGTTCATTGTCTTCTAACAACGGGGTTGACCAGATGGCTGTCGCTCCCAAATCCTGAATATAATCCAGGTGATCAATAATTCCCTGAATATCCCCACCATGTCTTCCGTTATGGTTAGCTCTATCGGCCGGTTCTACGGTATCAGGATGTGTATCATTTTCGGGATTACCATTGGCAAAACGATCCGGCATGATCAGGTAAACCACATCTGAAGCATCAAAACCCTTTCTGCATCTCGAACCTTCCCTACGCGCTTTGATTTCATAGGGTCTCGACATTGTTTTTTGACCGTCTTTATAAAAATCTAATGACACGACACCGGGACGCATTTGTGTAGTATTGACTTCAACAAACAGATAATTGGGGTTTTCTGTCCGCATCAACTTAACCGGTGTATTCTCAATACCTAAATCATATTGGGCGATATCCTTGCCGTAAACCAACAAATGGAACGTAGGTTTATGCATATCTGCCCACCAAAACGGCGGCTCTATTCTCTCAATCTCTTGTGCCATAAGTGTAAATGTTAGTAGAAATAATATGGTAATTAATGATTTTTTCTGATTTTGTTAAACATGTCTGTTTCATGGGAATAATGTGCTTAAAAGTTCACCATACCTTCAGGGTTCCAATCCCCCCCCACCGGTTGTCCTTCTATTCAATCTAAACCACCTGCTTTTGACCATTGACCCAAACCTCAACCGGGGTTCCGGACAAGTTGGTAATCTTAAAGCTATGTTGATCTTTATAGACTTCTAACGTCGCTCCTCTGTAATCTATTTTATAAGCATACGATGTCCATTCTTTAGGAATGATAGGGTTAAACGATAATTTGTTATCAAAATTACGCATGCCGCCAAAGCCCTGAACCACGGACAGCCATGTACCTGCCATACTTGTGATATGCAAACCTTCGCCCACTTCGTGATTGTAATCATCAAGATCGAGACGTGCCGTACGTAAATACATTTCATAAGCCTTATCAATACGATCCAGTGATGAGGCAAGAATACTATGTACACAAGGTGACAACGAACTCTCATGTACCGTCAACGGCTCATAAAAGTCAAAGTGTTTCGCCAAAGTAGCGGTGTCAAAATGATTTTCAAAGAAATACATGCCCTGTAGCACATCGGCTTGTTTGATATAACATGAGCGTAGTATTCTGTCCCATGACCAATGCTGATTGATTGGTCTTTCCGCTTGAGGGATTTGTGAGGCAGGAATAATGGCTTTATCCAGGAAATTATCCTGTTGTAAATAAACGCCATATTTGTCAGACTTGGGAAAATACATCTGCTCAGCAACATTTTGCCATTGGGTTAACTCTTCGGCTTTCAGGTTGGTTTTGTCAACAATCCTTTGGTAATCTTTGGTCTGGTCAGATTTGAGACGTTCCAGATGTTCTAATGTAAACTGCAAACACCATTGAGCGAGATAATTGGTGTACCAGTTGTTGTTGACGTTGTTTTCATATTCATTAGGTCCTGTCACACCCAGCATGACATACTGCTGTCTGTCTTCAGAAAAATTGACCCGTTGCACCCAAAAACGGGACACCCCGATCATGACTTCAAGACCATATTCCGCTATATAATCTATATCTCCGGTATAGTTGATATAATTGTAAATGGCGTACAGCATCGCACCGTTACGGTGAATTTCCTCAAAGGTAATCTCCCATTCGTTATGGCATTCCTCTCCATTCATCGTCACCATAGGATAGAGTGCGGCACCACCTGTAAAGCCCAGTTTTGTGGCATTTTCAATCGCTTTTTCCAAATGGTTATGACGGTATTTCAGCAGGTTTCGCGCCACTTGCTTATCTTTGGTGCTCATGTAAAACGGAATACAATAGGCTTCGGTATCCCAATAGGTACTGCCACCGTATTTTTCACCCGTAAACCCTTTGGGGCCTATATTCAAACGGGCATCTTCACCGGTATAGGTTTGGTTCAACTGAAAGATATTAAATCTGATGGCTTGCTGTGCTTTAACATCACCTTTGATGACAATATCAGCCGTTTCCCAGATATTTGCCCAAGCGTTTTTTTGTTCGTTGAGTAATGTGTCAAAACCTAATGACACTCCTTCGTCCAACACTGCTTTGGCCTCAGACAGCAACGCTTCTTGCGGCATATTCATAGACTGCGTAACAGCGGCATATTTACAAAGTGTAATTTCATCTCCTTCCTCCATCATCAAAGTGTATTGTTGCACCACTTTTTTAGCTGATGTCTCTACATTAAAATCTAAATCAAGGGGTTGATTGTTGCGGTAGAATTGATGTTGGACAGCTGTACAAACGCTAAACTTTGTTTTAAAAGTTTCACTGACCACATAGGCTGTTTTGGCCTCATTATTGACCTCTAAAACCTGCCAGAAATACTCATCGTAGTTGGCATCTGAGTTCATAATTCCACCATCTACATGTGAAGACCACGATAATTGACCGGAAAAATTCAAGGCTTTTAAACGGTATTGGATAGCGCCCAATTCTTTATGCGTCATACTTATCAAACGTGTGCTACACACGTCTATTTGATGACCACTTGAGAAAGTCGCCTTAAATGCACGTTTCAGCCAACCTTCTTTCATGTTGAGTTCCTGCCTGAAATCCGACACCTCAACTTTATTCAGGTCTAAGGTTTCCCCATTAACCTTAATACTCATACCAATCCAGTCCGGTGCATTGAGCACTTTGGCAAAATATTCGGGATAACCGTTTTTCCACCAACCCACACGGGTTTTATCGGGATAATAAATACCGCCTATATAATGTCCCTGAAGGGTTTCCCCGGAATAGTCTTCTTCATAATTGGCCCGCTGTCCCATATAACCGTTACCAATACTAAAAATACTTTCGGATGACATTACATGGTCACGGTCAAAGCCTTGTTGTAGGATTGACCACTCATCGGGAATAATATATGTTTTATTCATTGTTTTATTCGTTTGTCATTATTCCGGCATTTATAATCCGGTTTTTTATATTATCAAATATGTTATTTAATATTAACTCAAATTTTTCAAACTCCAAAATCTAAAGCCCTACTACTCACTGCATACTGCATACTACTCACTGCCTACTACCAACTGCATACTGCTTACTACATACTACCAACTGCATACTACTCACTGCCTACTGCATACTACCAACTGCCTACTGCTCACCGCCTACTGCATACTGCATACTATTCACTGCCTACTGCCAACTGCCAACTGCTCACTGAATACTGCCTACTACCAACTGCCTACTACCTCACAACTACAGTCCACTAAGCAAATCATAAGTCAACTGCGAAGTGTCATCCAGAATCACATCGGCTTCTCCCAACACATCTTTAGCACCTATACCTACACTAACCATACCGGCGGTACGGGCAGCCTGAATACCTGCTTTTGAATCTTCAACCACAATACAATCTTCGGGCTTATAGCCTAAACGTTCAGCAGCTATGAGAAAGACTTCCGGATCCGGTTTTGCCTTAGTGACATCTGAACCATCGACAATGGCCGAAAACAGATTAGACAAATGTAAAATATCCAGAATTAACCTGGCATTTTTACTGGCTGATCCCAACGCAAATGGCACTTTAGCCTCTACAAGCTTCCCTAATAAGACCGGTATACCTTCTAACAATTCGGTTTCATCCATATGTGAAATCAAAGACAAATAATGCTTGTTTTTAGCCTCTAATAACACATCTTTTTCATCCTGATTCAGTTTTATACCCCCCCATTCTAATATTTTATTGAGGGACTCTACCCTGCTCACCCCTTTAAGGTGTTCGTTCTGAGCCTTGGTAAAATCAAGTCCCAAATCATTGGCGATTTTTTTCCAGGCCTCATAATGAAATTTAGCAGTATCTACAATAACCCCATCGAGGTCAAAAATTATGGCTTTTGGTTGTTTCATTGTTCTGTAATTATTTGATCGTCTCTATCTCTGACTCTGGTAACTAATAAGGCTGCAATAAAGAAAGACAGTCCACTTGTTACTAGAGCAAAAATAGGATTCCCTTTGTAAAGATATATTACTAATAATCCACCTATCAGGGCATTAATGATTTGTGGAATAACTATAAAAAAATTAAAAATACCCATATACACGCCCATCTTACGTGCCGGAATTGATCCTGCAAGAATGGCGTATGGCATGGCGAGAATACTTGCCCAGGCAATACCTACACCAAACATTGATGCTAATAACCAATACTGGTTAGGGGCAAAATATACAGATATCAACCCCAAACCTCCGATAATAAGCGATATAGCATGTGTTTTCTTACGACCTAATTTTTTAGCTATTGCAGGCAAGAAAAAAGCAAATATTGCTGAAACTGCATTATAAACCCCAAAGATGAAACCAACCCAATCTCCTGCATTTTGATAGGCCTGACTATGTGTATCTTCAAGAGACACACCATAAATATGATGTGCAATGGCAGGTGTTGAATAGACCCACATACCAAAAAGTCCAAACCAGGAAAAAAACTGTACCCAAGCCAATTGCCGCATGGTATCCGGCATTTTTACAAAATCTGTAAAAATATCGAGAATACTTGATTTTTCATCTTCTGGTATGTCCAGATCAGAGGCATCTTCTTCTTCAATCAATTTCATTTCTTCCGGCGTGTACTCTTTAGTCGTTACCACAGTTATCAAAATGGTTATTATAAGTACGGCAGCACCTATAATAAATGATAAAATTGTATTTAACGGTACTTGCCCGGCTTCTGCCACATTACTTACCCCAAACCAGTTGGTTAACACATATGGTAACCACGAACCTATGACTGCTCCCACACCTATCAGGACTGTTTGTATACTAAAACCCAATGTTCTCTGGTCTGAAGGCAACATATCTGCAACTAATGCTCTGAATGGCTCCATAGCAATATTAAACGAGGCATCCATAATCATCAGGAAACCTGCACCAACCCAAAGCGCCGGTAAAAATGCTGTAAACAAGTCAGCTCTCGGCAATAATATCAAACCAATAGCTGCTAATATAGCACCCACCAAAAAATAAGGTCGTCTTCTACCTAATCTTGTCCAGGTTTGGTCACTGTAATGACCAATAATTGGCTGGACAATCAAACCTGTTAAAGGTGCCACTATCCAAAATAAGGACAAATTATGCACATCTGCTCCAAAAATCTGTAAAACTCTACTGCCATTAGCATTCTGTAAGGCAAAGCCCATTTGAATACCCATAAATCCGAAACTCATGTTCCAGATTTGCCAAAAATTAAGTCGTCTTTTTTTCATTACACTTTAACATTTACTATCATCAATAATTACTATTAATGATGTGTTTTAAACAGATACCCCGGTTATAGGATACCAAAGAAATAGACTCAGGAAATCCTGAGATGATTAAAGTGTGTTTTGCAAATCTTTTAAATAAAGTGAGACAAAAGTATATATTTTTATTGACAATCTTAGAAAAATAAAATGGAGATTTAAAACAACACAAACTAAACACCTCATAATCAGCGACATAAAAAACCATTAAAATCCACTAAAAAACCTTTAAACATCTGATATTCCTGAGAAAACATCATTCCCAACAGCCTAATTATCAAACTTTATCCCCAAGAAAAAACAACCTTTAATTAAAGACTTTGCCTGTTAGTTACGTGGACTCCCGTTCTACAACATTAGTAGAAATCACCACCGTTTGGTTCGGTGAACGACCGGTATCATCCTGTTCAGACACACTGTCATCGTCACTCTTTTTATTGATCTTATTGAGCACTAACTCGGCGGCTTTATTACCCATACTATAACCGTGTTGCGCGACTGTGGTCATGGAAGGAATCGTGAGTTTAGAAATCATACCATCGGTAAAACCTATGATGGCTATATCTTTAGGGATATTCAAGCCGTTTTTTAAGGCCAGTTTCATAGCTATGGCCGCATAAGTTTCGTTTACGGCAAATATCGCATCAGGTAAAGGTTGTACTACAAAGAGTTTTGAAATCTGCATTTCAATATCCTGTTTTTCATCAACTTTGATATGCCGGTGCGGATAATAGGTTAATCCGGCATCCTGCAGCGCTTTTTTAAACCCCTTTTCTCTTTCCAGTCCTACCGTAATATGGTCGGGCGTAGAAATCAATGCCGGACGTTTCCTGCCTTTATCTATCAATGTTTTGGCAGCCTTATACCCACCCTCTTCATCATCTATGACAACTTTATCTACATTGAGCCCGGGAGGTACTCTGTCAAAAAACACCAACGGAAAGTCTTCTTCCAGTAAATGTTCAAAATGCTTGTAGTCGCCTTTCTCCATAGTCTCTTTGGCTAAAGAGATCAACAAACCATCGACACTTCCATTGGTCAACATCTCTATGGTTTCGATCTCCTTTTCATACCGGTTTTTTGACAAACAAATCATCAGGTTATAGTCTTGCTGATTAGCGACGTATTCTATCCCACTGATCACACGAGTAAAGAAGTGGTGCGTGATTTGGGGAATGATAACACCCAGAACCATAGTCTTTTGATTTCTCAAACTCAACGCCAGACTATTGGGTTTATAACGGTACTGCTTAGCAAAAGCCTGAATTTTCTGTCTTGTTTTTTCGCCAATTTCATGACTGTCCTTTAAGGCTTTTGAAACCGTAGAAGGCGATACTCCCAGTTCAGCTGCAATGGTTTTAATATTTATTTTTTTTGGCATATAATTAAAAGCTAACTATTTTATAATTAAATGTCTAAATATACAAAAACTTATTAACACTCAAACGTTTTCGTCAGAAAAACTGAATTTTATCATCTTTTGATTGGACTTAATTATCTTATTTTGAACAAGTGTTTTGCAAACCTTAATAATAAGGTAACTTAAAATTAAAGTGAACAAAGTAAAAAGAACCCTATACATTTCATTGATTTGAAATGTATAATATGTTTAATTTTTATTAATAACAAATAATCTTTCCGATGAACAAATTTAAGATATTTATTGCTAGTATGTTTTTTATACTACCTGCAATGTTATTTGCTCAAATGAAGGTTAGCGGTATTGTCACAGAAACAGCAACCGGCGAACCTTTACCCGGAGTAAACATCCAAATAGTGGGAACAGAAAAAGGAACCACCACAGATTTTGATGGTAATTACGTTTTGGACAACGTCTCGCAAGGCGACGTTTTAGAATTTACTTATATCGGCTTTAAAACATTTCAGGCCAAAGTTACTTCTGCTGTACTCAATGTAAGCATGGAAGAAGATGCCCAGGCTCTTGAAGAAGTGGTCGTTATAGGCTATGGTACGGCTAAAAAAGAAGATCTTACCGGAGCTGTTGAAATGGTTAGCACCAAAGATTTTGAACAGGGCGCCATTGTTTCTACTCAAAACCTGATCACCGGTAAAATTGCCGGAGTTACTGTAACTTCCGGTAGTGGCGCACCCGGTGGAGGCTCTTCTATCAACATCAGAGGTTTGAGTTCCTTATCACTGACTAACGAACCGCTTTTTGTAGTCGATGGGATTCCATTGGACAATTCAGGCGTCGGGGGATCGAGAAATATATTGGATATCATCAACCCCAATGATATTGAAAACCTTGTAGTATTAAAAGACGCTTCCGCTACAGCCATTTACGGGTCAAGAGCAGCCAATGGGGTAGTCATGATCACCACCAAAAAAGGTAAAGACAGAGCTTTTTCATTTAACCTTAACACTAAAGGATCTTTTTACCATGTTGTCAACCAAATTGATATGATGGATGCGTCCACTTTCCACAATGTGGTACAAGAGATAGGGTCTGCTGAAGCCATTGCACGTCTGGGTGATGCCAATACAAACTGGCAAAAAGAAATCTTTAACAACGCCTCCGGTGTTGACACAGATTTCAGTGCCTTGGGAAGTTTCAAAGGTATACCCATACGTTTATCTGTAGGATATAACAATCAGGATGGTATTTTAGAAACAGATACATTCGAAAGAACAACGGCCTCTCTTAACTTTTCACCAGCTTTTTTTGATGATCATTTAAAATTTGAATTCAACGTACGTGGAACAGATATCAACAACCGTTTTGCAGACAATGGAGCCATAGGCAATGCCGTAAGATTTGACCCGACACAACCTGTCTATGATGCTAATGGTGATTTTTTTACCTGGATTGACCCCAATACCAACGCCCAATACAATCTGGCACCGACCAACCCGGTGGCTTTACTGCAATTAAAAAATGACAAATCAGACGTAAAACGTTTTATAGGAAATATCAAAATGGATTATAAACTCCATTTCTTACCTGATCTAACAGCTACAATCAATGTAGGTGTAGATAATTCCGATAGTAAAGGCTTAAATATAGTTTCAAAAGATATGCCTTCGTCTGATCCAAACTGGAATGGGGCAGAATTTAGATACACCAACAAACGTAACAACAAATTGTTTGATTCATACTTTACTTATACCAAGGATATGAAGAAGAACAATATTGTACTCATGACCGGTTATTCGTACCAATCTTTTGATATTGATGACTATAGTTATGACAGCGAGAAAGAAGAACAAAATAACGACTATGAATTTTATGACTTAGAAAAAAGAGTTTTATTATCTTATTTCGGACGTTTAAAATACGGGTTTGATAACCGGTTTTTACTGACAGCAACCTTGAGAGCCGATGCGTCTTCTAAACTCAACCCTGATGACCGCTGGGGCTTCTTCCCTTCTGTAGCCTTAGCCTGGAATATTCATAACGAAAACTTTATGAAAGATTCTAAGTTCAATGAATTAAAATTGAGACTGGGTTATGGTGAGATTGGTAACGTTAACGGTTTGGCTCCTTATAAATTTTTAACCAGATACACCGGAAGTACTTCTACAGCCTACTACCAATTTGGGGACAGTTTCTATCAAACTTACAGACCGGAGCCTGTAAACAAAAACATCCGCTGGGAAGTAGGACGTACATTAAACTTTGGTTTAGATTGGGCTGTATTTGAGCGCAGATTATCCGGTGCAGTTAACCTCTATAAAAAAGAAACCAAAGACCTGATCATTTACGCTTTAGTCGATCCGTTTACCAACTTTGGTAACCGGGTGGAAACCAATATCGGGGATATGGTTAATAAAGGTATTGAATTTGATTTTACCGGTATCCCTGTACAGAATGATGATTTCAGATGGACCATAACTTATAATATGGCCTACAACGACAATGAAATCACCAAAATGCCTTTTGACCAACCCGTAGGTGGTATAGATGGAGGTGTAGGTAACAATATCCAAAGCCATACTCTAGGTCATTCTCCTTTTAGTTTCTTGGTTTATGAACAAGTCTATGACAACGAAGGCAACCCCATAGAAGGTGTGTATGTGGATAGAAATAACGATGGCGTGATCAACAATGATGATAAATATTTTTACAAAGATCCAATCGCAGATATTCAAATGGGATTAAGCACCCAGCTTAAATATAAAAACTTTGATTTATCTGTAAGTGCCCGTTCTAATATTGGCAATTATATGTATGATAATGTGGCTTCCAGTAAAGCTATCCCTTCAATCATCAACACCCAGGATTTTTTAACCAATTTACACAATGATTATTTCGAAACCGGTTTCCAATCGTATAGTGAAACTAACTTCTTAAGTGATCATTACGTCACTGATGCGTCTTTTATAAAGATCGACAATATTACCGCCGGTATAAGTTTCCCTGATTTTTATAAAGAAGCTGACGCACGAATCTTTGGAACCATTCAAAATGTTGCGACCTTTACTAAATACAAAGGATTAGACCCTGAAATATATGGTGGAATAGACAATAACTTCTATCCAAGACCCAGAGTATTTACTATAGGATTAAACTTTGATTTTTAAGATAAAATAACAGATATCATGAAAAATATTATAAATAAATTATTAGCAGTGGCTGTCATTGCGCTTATGTTTGGCGCTTGTCACAAGGATCTCGATCAATCGCCTATAGATCCTGACAGCTTTACTGAGGAAGATGTATTTTCAAGTGATGCAGAAGCCAAAGGGGCTCTAGCAAAACTATATGCCAGTATGGCGTTGACCGGTCAACAAGGCCCTGCCGGTCAAGCAGATATTGCAGATATTGACGAAGGTTTTTCACAGTTTTCGCGTATGCTTTTTAACCTCAATGAGTTGACTACAGACCACTCTGTTGTTGCTTGGGGTGATCCCGGTCTACAAGACCTTCACGGGATGTATTGGGCAGCCGGTAATGACTTTTCAGATGCCATGTATTACAGATTGGCTCAAGAAGTGTCTTTCTGTAACTCATTTATCAGCAATGCTGCTGCATTGGACACTGAAACAGCCAATATCTACATCGCTGAAGCCCGTTTTTTAAGAGCTTTTGCTTATTATAACCTGATAGACCTTTATGCCAATGTACCTTTGGTCACTGAGGTTACTATTGAACTACCTCAACAAAGTAACAGAACTGATATCTTTAACTTTGTGGAATCAGAATTGTTGGCCATACAGGACATTTTGGTAAGCTCAGGCGCTAACGAATACGGCCGGGTGGATCAAGTGGCTGCCTGGGCGCTTTTATCCCGTCTTTACCTCAACGCTCAGGTATGGATAGGTACAGACCGCTATGCTGATTGTGTCACTTATTCTGAAAAAGTTATCAACTCTACCTATAGCATCAACACCAATGACATCAATGGTAATGGAACAGCTTACGATGAATTATTCCTAGCAGATAACAACACCAATGGTGCGCAAAATGAATTTATATATGCCTTAAACTTTGACGGTATTCATTCTCAAACCTATGGAGGCACAACGTTTCTTGTTCATGCTTCTATCGGTGGTAGTATGAACCCCAATGATTTTGGCGTGAACGGAGGCTGGGGTGGTTTAAGAACAACCAGTAATCTGGTTGAAAAGTTTGCTGTTGATACAGACGACCTCAATGCCGGTTTAGGCACCTCTACTTCAGATTGGGGAATTGTAGGTAGTGCTACACCTAACGGTTGGGATGGTCCTGATATGGAATTGTATGAAACAGGAAGTAATGAATACACATTATATGCCGAACTTACTGAAGGCGAAATTAAATTCAGATTCAATGAGGATTGGGGTAATAATTACGGAGACGACGGTGCTGACGGTACTTTAGAAGCCGGTGGTAGTAATATTGCTATACCGACCGCAGGAACTTATCTGGTCAATCTAAACCTCAATGATTTAACTTATTCTATTTCCCTTACTGTAGGCGATTTACGCGGTATGTTCCACACTGACGGTCAATCACTTGAAATAGAAGATTTAGCTCAGTTTAACCAAGGTTATGCTGTTACTAAGTTTAAAAATATAGATTCTAACGGTCAACCGGGTAGTGATACCACCGGCAACTTAGTTGATACCGACTTACCTATGATAAGGTTGGCAGAAATATACCTCAACTATGCTGAGGCAGTCCTTAGAGGTGGTGGCGGTAGCGAAGCTACAGCTTTAGAATTGGTTAACGAATTACGAACCAGAGCTTATGGCAATGCAGCCGGTAATATCGGTAATGCTCAGTTGTCACTGGACTTTATCTTAGACGAACGTTCCAGAGAATTGTATTGGGAAGGTCAACGCAGAACAGATTTGGTTAGATACGGTTATTTTACCTCATCTGACTATGTATGGCCCTGGAAAGGAAATATACAGGAAGGGATAGGCGTTCCGGATTTTAGAAATATATTCCCAATACCCTCTAATGCTATTTCTGTGAACTCAAACCTCAATCAAAACGAAGGGTATTAAAAAATGCAGGATCACCATATGTGATCAAATTTTTAATCACTAAAAATTTTAAAACAAATGAAAAATATAATTCTTAAATCACTCTTCTTTTTTGGCTTACTTGCCCTTGTGACAAGTTGTGAGGAAAAGACAGAACCCGACTTTGGTTATGATGCTGTAGCCACTTATACAGTCCTCATCAACTTTGCCGGACAAGGGGTCACAGATGCTCAAAAATTTATTGCCGGTGCCGAATTTTCAAAAACACTGAGTGTAAGCGAATTAAACGCCAAACTACTGGCTCTCGGTGTAGAACCTGAAGTAGAAACAGTTATAGATGTGATTGTTGAAACTAAATTGAGTAAATATAAACAATTGTATTCAGAACCGGTACAAATAACCTTAACAGCTTACCCTACTATCTTAGATCTATCCACAGAATGGGGTGTTGTAGGTGATGCCACTCCGGGTGGTTGGGGAGCAACCGCTACGACCCCTATCAAGGATATTCCTTTCTGGACTACCGGTGTTGATGGAATCTACGTTGCTTATGGCACCGTAAAAGATGGTTTTGTAAAATTCAGAACAAACAATGAATGGACTCTTAATTATGGTGACGATGGTGAAGACGGCACGTTAGACGGGGGTGGTAGCAACATTGCCATAGCAGCCGGAACCTATAAATTCACCATCAATCTCAATGATTTAACGTACGTAATAGAACCTTATTCATGGGGATTGGTTGGATCATTTAATGATTGGAACGCACCGGATCACAAACTGACTTACAACCCTTATGCAGACGATTGGAAAGCAGTCATCAGCTTCCCTGAAGATGCTTCAGTTAAATTCAGAATGAATGAAGACTGGGCTGAAAATTACGGAGACGACGGTGCTGACGGGACATTAGACGGTGGCGGAAGTAATATTGAAGTTCCTGCCGGTCATTATTTGGTAACCTTTAATCCTGTAGAACAAACCTATGCTTTTGAAAGTATGGATGTATGGGGCTTAGTAGGTTCTGCCACACCTAATGGTTGGGATGGTCCTGACACCAAATTCTTACCGGACTTTGGTGTGAACGATGGTATGTATTACATCAACGGTATTACACTCACCGATGGTGAAATCAAAATACGCCAAAATGATGCCTGGGCTCTGAATTATGGTGATGGTGGTATGCAAGGAGATTTATACTTATTAAGCTCTGATAATGCAGGTAATATTCCGGTAACAGCCGGCATCTATAATATTGAACTCAACCTAAGCGTCACTCCCCCAACGCTTGGTATATATCCTTGGCAATAATAAGCCGGGACAACTAGAAAAACTGCACGTCCTTTACGTGCAGTTTTTTTTATAACTTTATAAACATGAAAAAACTTCTCTTTTTAGTCTTATGCCCCATCTACATTTGGGCGCAACAGCAAACTGTAAACTATGACTTTTCTCCTGTCGCTTTTGAAGAGACAGAGTCGGTGACCATCACGATTTATGGCAATAGTATTAATGAAGCCACTTGGGGTGTCACAGACCATTCGTTGTATATCTGGGCATGGAGTTATGACACTAATGATGAAAACGCTCAGGACTGTCCTACAAACGGCAGTTGGACCAATTCTAATGAAGCTAACAAATTCACTTACAATGCTGACACAGACACCTACACCATGACCTTTGTGCCTCAAACCTTTTTTAACAGAACAGGTATTGGTAAATTTGGTTGTCTGATCAAGGCCAAAGACGGTACAGGAGACAAAAAATCACAGGACATCTATACAGAAGTCGGGGCTTTTACAGTTACCATGAACAGCCCAACGGAGCCTACAGTCTTGTTAAGCACCGGCGACTCATTTACTATATCAGCGACAAATACTAATGGTTCAGCGACATACACACTTTATGTCAATAGTGTTTTGACCACCCAATCCACAGAAACAGATGGTAGTTTTGAGTACACTTTGACAAACATCACAGAAAACGCCTACTGTACACTGGAAACTACCCAGAATAATACAACTATAACCAATGCATTTGACCTGATTATCCAGCCTGAATCCATTGCTGAAAACATGCCCGAAAATCTGGTTGACGGAATCAACTACAACACTACTGACACTTCACAAGTCACACTGGTACTCACAGCTCCACTCAAAGACTTTGTCTATATTGCCGGAAGCTTTAACAACTGGCAACCCTCATCTGCCGATTTGATGAAAACAGATCCTGATACCGGAAAATTCTGGTTAACCTTAACCGGATTAACTCCCGGTGAACTATACACCTATCAATATTGGGTATTCGAAACCACTCCGGTCTCCAACGCGCCTGAATTGGTCAAAACGGCTGATCCCTTTTCCACATTGGTCTTATCTCCGTTTGACGATCAGTATATTCCCGCATCCTCCTACCCTGACCTACCGGCATATCCTGACGGACAGGAACGCGAAGTAACTGTGTTACAAACCGGACAGACTCCTTATGCCTGGCAAGTGACAGACTTTGAAAAACCTAAAAAAGAAGATCTTATCGTTTACGAAGTATTAATCAGGGATTTTGATGCCAACAGGACATTTCAAAACCTGATTGACCGGATAGATTATTTTAAAAACTTAAACATCAATGCTATTGAGCTCATGCCTGTCATGGAATTTGAAGGCAATGAAAGTTGGGGCTATAATACTGCCTTTCATATGGCCTTAGACAAATTTTACGGTCCTGCCAATAAACTCAAAGAACTAATTGATGTCTGTCATCAAAACGGAATTGCCGTTATTCTCGACATAGCTTTTAACCATGCCTACGGCAGAAACCCTATGGTACGTATGTGGATGACTGATCCTGAAAGTGACGGTTGGGGTAACCCCAGTAGTGTCAACCCTTACTTTAACCAAACTGCAACACATGCTTACAGCGTAGGTTACGACTTTAACCATTCACAGGACATCACAAAGAACTATGTCAAACATGTGGTTAAATACTGGATAGAAGAATTTAAAATAGACGGTTTCCGTTGGGATCTGACCAAAGGTTTCACTCAAAATTGCACGTCTAATGACGAGGCTTGCACCAATGCTTACCAACAAGACCGCGTAGATATTCTCAAAGATTACGCTGATTATTCCTGGAGTATAGATCCCGACCACTATGTGATCTTTGAACATCTCGGCACGGATACCGAAGAAAAAGAATGGGCCAATTACCGCTATAACGAGGGTAAAGGTGTAATGCTCTGGGGTAAAATGACAGATCCTTACAACCAATTGACCATGGGCTATGCAGACAATTCAAACATCAACAGGATGGGGTATCACGCTCACACAGGATTCTCAGGACACAGAGTTATGGGTTACGCAGAGAGTCATGATGAAGAACGCCTGATGTACAAGAACGTGATGTACGGTAATGCCGGAAACGGTTATGACATTCAGGAACTGAATACCGCCTTATCCCGCATGTCTGCTTTGGGAGCTGTCAGCCTGACCATCCCGGGACCTAAAATGATTTGGCATTTTGGTGACCTCGGCATGGATAATTCTATTTTCACCTGTACTGATGGCAGCGTCAATCCTGACTGTAAACTATCCACCAAACCACAACCCCAATGGGTAGAAAATTGGTCTCAAGACCCAAACCGGCAAGCCATTTACGAGGACTGGAGTAGAATCAATTGGCTAAAGATCAATGAACCTGTCTTTGAAGGTGATTACAGTATCAACTCCGGGACTCTAAAACCTGAAATCTATATTTCCAATGACGCACTGAGCAACGACCAGTTAAAGGATGTAGTAGTCTTTGCCAATTTTGATGTAGAAGCACAAACAATTGATGTCGATTTCCCCTATACCGGTACCTGGTATAATCTGATGAACGAAACCAGCATCAACGTCAGTTCAACGCCTATGGCTATCACTTTACAAGCCGGAGAATTCAGAATTTTTGGAAATAAATTGATAGGACTGGGTCTCGATGACGATATAGAGACAACCGGACTGGTATTGTATCCCAATCCTGCCAATGCCTGTTTTTCGGTCAATAAACCCATTGACCGCATTCAAATTTTTGATATGACGGGTCGTGAACTCAAAGTCTATAAACCCAATGCAGACAACCGTTACAGTATTGAAGATTTATCTATGGGAATTTACATTGTAAAATTAACAAAAGGTCAAAGTACTAAAACTATCAAATTGATTATACAATAGTTAGTCGCATAACGTGGGACGAATAAATGAAGTAGCGATTAAAAAAACTGAGTTTTCGAATTAAGCACTGACTTTGAAAATATACAAATAGTTTGAATTAAACACTTTACTCGCTATCATATTTATACAATATTAGCAGAAGTAATTATATTTAAGTTCTTATATTTAATTCTTCTGGTATTAATTTTCCATTTTTTAATTTTATTTTAAAAAACTTACAGTTATATTTTTTTTCATTTATTATGTTATAAATTTTTTCAATATCTTCATCTTTTGTTCTTGCTCCAAATGTAATTGATTTAACAGAGTTTTGGTCGAAACTAACATCTGTATAATCTTTTTGTGGTTCATTTGATACTTTATATTTCTTTTCATTAGTTTGAAGATTTACTTTCACGCTCATATTTCCGAAATCTTCCATAAACATTAATCGATATTCTTTTTCATAATCCCAAGTAGTTCTTTTAGAGAAAAAAATATCTTCTATCATTTTATCGTGAATTTCCTTTGTTGAACCATACAAAAGATAATCTAATGGTTTTGATTTTGGTTTAAGATTTTCGTGGTAACGAATCATTCCTTGTTTTAAAGATTTAGGTTTTTTATCAAATAATTTTTCAAATTCAATAACACATCCTTTATTTTCATCACCATAATGTGCCCACATAAGTTTATTTGTACAATCTTTTGTAACACATAAAATTCTTGCAGATTTTATTACCGCTGTATTAATGAAATTCCTGTAATCTTCTTCAAAATTCTCTGTTTGTGCAAGTATTATTTTTAAAAAATCATCTTTTGTTCCTCCTTTCATCTTAAAGGCGTGTAGTAATTGAATTAAAGTATTTGTCATTTGACTAAACTTTTTTTCATCATATGTCAATTTTAATCCTTTTGAATACCATTCTAAAATACTTATGTATTCTTTATGACTTTTTGTAATTTCATCTTTTGTAAATGGAGTAAATTGACATTCTTCAATGTCATTAAACAATTTAGGACTTGACCATCTTAAAGATTTATTTTTTAGAACGATTAAAGCCGTTGGAATGCTTGTGTACTTGAAGAAGTTCATAATTTGTTTTTTATTACTGCTAACTGCCATAACACATCATCCGGGACAGGTGCTGTAATATCCAGAACAGTGTCCTTTACCGGATGTTTTACTTGTAATCGTCTGGCATGAAGATGAATACCGGCATCTGCATTGGAACGTGGGCTACCGTATTTCAGATCCCCTTTGATATAATGCCCTATGGCTTTCATCTGTGCCCTTATCTGATGATGGCGTCCGGTCTCCAGATTGATTTCTAAGAGCGTATATTTATCAAATACTTTTAAAACCTTGTAATGCAATACAGCCTCTTTGGCATCAGGCACCGGTTTTTTATGAGCGGTAGATTTGTTTTGTTTACGGTTACGCACCATAAAGTGCTTTAGAGTTCCGTTGTTTGCCCGGGTTTTACCATTGACAATTGCCCAATAGGTTTTTTTAGCCTCTTTAGCCTTAAAAGTTGCATTCAGTCTGGTCAGTGCTTTAGAGGTTTTGGCAAACAACACTGCACCTGTCGTAGGTCTGTCCAAACGATGTACGACACCGAGATAAACATTGCCCGGCTTGTTGTATTTATCCTTGATATACTGCATAACCAATTCTCGTAAAGACCGGTCTCCGGTCTTGTCATTCTGCACGAGATCACCGGCTTTTTTGTTCACAACAATCACATGGTTATCCTCGTATAAAATCTCTAAAGTATCAAGTGTAGAAGCCATAAATTATGAGGATTCATATAAGGTATTTAACCCATCGATATAATCCAGTATTTCCTCCCGGCCCAATTGATTGACAGAAGATGTTACAAAATACTCCGGAAAACTCTCCCATTGCTTTAACATCACTTTGCGGTAAAAAGCAATATTCTTATTGACATGATGACGTGTCAGCTTATCGGCTTTGGTAAACACCATGCAAAAAGGCACTTCGTAATCGGCTAAAAAAGCCATAAATTCCAAATCGATTTTTTGGGGTTCCAACCTTACATCTATAAGGACAAATGCACAGACCAACTGCGAGCGTTGAAATAAGTAATCTGCAATCAATCCCTGGAATTTTTCTTTTTTTGTTTTAGAGACTTTAGCATAACCGTAACCGGGTAAATCGACCAGATACCATTGTTTGTTTACCAAAAAATGATTGATTAATTGGGTTTTACCGGGTCTTGAAGATGTTTTGGCTAATTTTTTATTCTGCATCAACATATTAATCAATGAAGATTTACCTACATTGGAACGCCCTATAAAAGCATATTCAGGCAATTGTGTTTCCGGGCATTTTGTTGCTTTTGAGTTACTGACCTCAAAGGTTGCAGATTTAATTAACATAGTCCTGTTTTTATCTTGTCTTGTGTTACTGATAGCCGGTATAATATTAGTCATCCTGATGAAAATCATCTTGTCACCAAACCAACAAGAATTGTCAACAGGTGCGCCGGTAAGGCTATCAATAAATTATATATTCACGTTTAAATACTTCTGGATTTAAACCAATCGTGCAGAATTTCATTAAATTCTTCCGGATGTTCCATCATTGCAGCATGACCGCATTTATCAACCCAAAACAAATCTGAATCGGGCAACAAACGGTGGAAATCTTCAGCTACTTCGGGCGGCGTTACCAAATCGTTTTTACCCCAGATGACACAAGCAGGCACATCCATATTAGGTAAATCATCTGCCATATTATGCCTAATAGCACTCTTGGCCAATGATAGGGTTCTGATAAGTTTATGCCTGTCATTCACATCTACCATAATGCTATCTATCAATTCGTCTGTAGCCATAGCAGGGTCGTAAAAAACCTCTTCAACTTTTTTACGAAGATACTCCCTGTTACCCCGTTTAGGATAAGAACTCCCCATAGACTTTTCATACAAACCGGAACTTCCGGTAAGCACCAATGCCTTGACATAATCCAGATGTAATTTTGAAAATAACAATGCGACGTGTCCGCCTAACGAGTTGCCTAACAAAACAACATCCTTCATCTGTTTGTGATCCAAAAAACTCTTGACAAAATTGGCCAGATTTTTCACATTAGTTTTAAGAATGGAAAGTGTGTATATAGGTAATTTGGGAATAATTACTTTATAGCCATGTGCAGGAAAATATTTGAACACAGCATCAAAATTACTGAGATCTCCCATCAAACCGTGTAGTACAATAATGGGTTGACCCTCACCGGACTCCCAATAACTAAATTTCCCTTCT
>PDWJ01001649.1_pt1 | contig 26725 bp, 18 predicted proteins | sample 1430881 | NCBI WGS metagenome assembly PDWJ01 (sample SAMN01162460, study PRJNA174530) | Oral metagenome, whole genome shotgun sequencing project. | biome: Marine environment; feature: Marine mammal; material: Swab sample of the gingival sulcus; isolation source: swab sample of gingival sulcus...
GCTCAATAAAGTATGCTACCGAAATTTTTATAAACTACCCTGTAAATAAATTGATCCAAAAATTAATAAGAACTTAACAGCCCTGCCTTCTCCAAGGGGATTAGCTCTCGACTTTGATTTTGCGTTCATTATTCATTCTTAACGTTCTTCAAATTCATCATTCAGAATTCTTTTCCTCCCCCACGCTTCGACTCCGCTCAGCGACCGGCTGCCCCACTGCGACGCTCAACTTCGGTCTTCGGTCTTCCGACTTCATCACATCTCCTTAAAATTCAAGAATTTTTCTTGTTCTTCTCCTGTAAAATAACCAATTGGTTTTAATAATTTATCAAACACGTAATATTGTAATAAAACAAAATCATTACCTTGATTAATTGAACCATATATTTTATCAGGATGATATTTAAGCGGCTCTCCTTTTTCATTGTATTGCCCTTCACCGGATATCGGATAGGCTTTTACAATATTAACAGGCTTATTATCAAATCTTTTTAACTTAAAAACATATATAGGTGTTGTTTTCAATACTGAATCAATATCTTCTTTTTTCATATATTCGTGTAGTAAAGTCTCAAATCTGATATTTCGAAAAGCGGTTAAGTACTCAATTGCTTTTGCCGTATCAAAGGCAGGAAGATATTTATTATTATGAATATCAAAAATCTTAAAATATTGATTATTAATATTTTCTAACCTGAACGATTGGTCAGGGTTTTGATTATCAACCAATTCTATTGAAGCTATTTCATCAATTTTAGACTCAAATACTTGATGTCCTCGCCAATCTGCTAAATAAGGTGAATATCGCGTTGAAACAAATCCCCTAAATCCGGGAAGCCAAACCACATAAGGTTTCTTTGCCCCTTCAATCAACATATAAGTACCTAATTTATCAGGTGTTTCACCACCCACAAAATAGGTTTTGGTATTCTTGACATATGGAAAAAACTTTATCTTATTAAATAAATTAATTCGATAAATCTTTTGATAAATCTCAATTTTTGTATGTCGAACCGACAATCGTTTTGTTACACTATTGTGCATAGCATTAGATACCGGTTGTCGAACATCTATGGACATAATGGTTTCCAAAAAACCTTGAACTTTTTCCTGAACTGCCGGTATAGAATCGTTAACCATCCAAATTCCGTCTTTATTTTTATTCAAAAGTATCTGATGATTTAATTTATCCGCAAGAAACAATTGTACAATATTACTTGTATCCTTTACAGCAAATTGGTCTTCCCGATTACTTAATGTAGAGTTGCTGTTTCCGGTAATTAATATTACGGAAGCCAGTAATGCAATAACAATGATTAACGTTATAATCAGTCTTTTTGATTTCATAAATCGATTTTTTTATTTCACTTTTTTAATCCAATTTTTAGCATTGGTAAATGCTTCAATCCAAGGAGTTACCTCATCATTCCTATTTGGGTAATGTGCCCATTGCCATGGCAATATTGCACGTTCAATATGTGGCATAATCGCCAAATGTCTACCATCATCCGAAGCAATGGCTGCCGCATTGTAGTCAGAACCATTCGGATTCCCCGGATATTGTGCGTAAGTATATTTTGCCACTACATTATAACGACTTTCCTCATAAGGGAATGAGAATTTACCTTCACCATGTGCTACCCAAACCCCTAATTGACAATTACTTAAAGATTTAAACATGATAGCATCATTATCCTCAACATCAATGGTTAAGAATGAAGACTCAAATTTATGACTGTCGTTATGATGCATCGATGGCTTTTTCTTATGCAACGGTGTAATTAATCCTAACTCCATCATCAATTGACAACCATTACATACTCCCAAACTCAATGTATCTTTTCTTCTATAAAAATTATCCAACGCTTTTTTCGCTTTTTCATTATAAAGAAAAGCACCTGCCCAGCCTTTGGCAGAACCTAACACATCAGAATTAGAGAAACCTCCCACAAATACAATCATGTTTACATCTTCCAAATTCTCTCTTCCCGAAATCAAATCCGTCATGTGTATATCTTTCACATCAAATCCGGCTAAATAAAGCGAATAAGCCATTTCGCGGTCTCCATTTACCCCTTTTTCTCGGATAATGGCAGCCTTGATACCTGATTTTTCCTTACGTAACGGCTGAATATCATAAAATGAATTTTTTCCTGTAAAATGACTTGGAAACACATATTTTCTAACTTGATTTTTATAATTCTCAAATCTTTCTTTGGCTTTGTAATCACCACTTTGTTCTTTGTCTAACAAATAACTAGAAGTAAACCAAACATCACGTAACTCACTGATATTTAGCGTGTATTTTTCATCTTTAAACTTGATTTTAAGCTTATTACTTGTGGTTACTTTTCCTATCTCAGTATATTTTATATCAAAGAAATTTAATATTTCAAGGGCTTTTTTCTCATCAGAAAACTGTACAACTACGGCAGGTTTTTCACTAAAAGCCACCGAAATTAAATCATTGGCTTGTAAAGCCGACAAATCAATGTCTGCTCCCAACTTATTTTGAGCAAAAAACATCTCAAGCAATGTTACAATTAATCCCCCGGAAGAGACATCATGTCCGGCAGAGATTAAACCTTGTGCTACCAAATCTTGCAATGAGTTGAAAGCAAATTTAAAATAAGTGGTACTGCTAATATCCGGAGTTTCTTTTCCAATTTTAGATATTGCTTGGGCAAAACTGCTGCCACCCAACACAAAATCACTTTCGGATAAATCGATGTAATACAAAGTGTTATCACCTTTTTCAGAAGCTACCGGTGTTACAGTTTTGGTAATATCTGTTGATTCGCCAATGGCTGAAATAATGACTGTTCCGGGTGCAATAACCTTTTTGTCGGCATATTTTTGGGTCATCGACAAAGAATCCTTTCCTGTAGGAATATTGATGCCCAATTTGCAAGCAAAATCACTTACCGCTTCCACAGCTTCATATAATCGTGCATCTTCACCCAAATTTTTGGACGGCCACATCCAGTTGGCACTCAACGAAACTCCATTAATTTTTTCTTTTATCGGGGTCCACAATAAATTGGTCAAAGCCTCAGCAATGGCTAATCTTCCCCCGGCTTTTGGATCAATTAAACTGCTAACAGGAGCGTGTCCAATGGCTGTTGCTATTCCTGATTTTCCCTGATAATCAGTAGCTACTACGCCCAAATTATTCAATGGCAATTGCAATGTACCTACACATTGTTGTGTCGCCACACGTCCGGTTACCGATCTATCTACTTTATTGGTCAGCCAATCTTTACAAGCCACAGCCTCCAATTGCAACACCCGATTCAAATATGTTTCAAAATTCTTTTTATCATATTTTAAATCTTCAAAATCAGCTGATTGAGATGTGTCTTCAATAACTGTTTTTGGGGGCTTCCCAAACATATCAAAAAGCGTTAAATCCACCGGATTTTTCCCTGTTTTTTTATTTTCAAATGTAAATCTATGGTCATCTGTTGTTACCCCCACCTCGTATATTGGAGCACGTTCCCTTTCAGCGGTTTGTTTCAACGTATCAACATCCTTCTCGCCAATAATCAATCCCATACGTTCTTGCGATTCATTTCCGATAATTTCTTTATCTGATAATGTAGGATCGCCTATAGGCAATTTGTTAACATCAATGATTCCACCGGTTTCTTCCACCAATTCTGACAAAGAATTAAGATGTCCGCCGGCCCCATGGTCATGGATAGACACAATAAGATTGTCGCCCTGCTCCACCATGGCACGTACCACATTGGATACTCTTTTTTGCATTTCAGGATTGGAACGCTGAACGGCATTTAACTCTATCTGATTGCTCATTTCTCCCGTAGCAACCGACGAAACGGCACCGCCACCCATACCAATTCTATAATTATCACCACCCAAAACCACAATAATATCCCCGGTTTCAGGCTTATCTTTCAAACTCTGACTTTTGATACCAGTACCCACACCTCCGGCAAGCATAATCACTTTGTCATACCCTAAAAATTGAGATTTTTCTTGGTGTTCAAAGGTTAAAACACTTCCACAGATTAATGGCTGCCCAAATTTATTTCCAAAATCACTGGCACCATTTGATGCTTTGATAAGAATATCTTTTGGTGTTTGATACAACCAATTTCTTTCCGGAATATTTTCCCAGACTCTGTCTTTTTTCGTACGTGGATAAGCCGTCATGTAAACAGCCGTTCCCACCAAAGGAATACTGCCTTGTCCACCTGCCATTCTATCTCGAATTTCCCCACCGCTTCCTGTAGCTGCCCCATTAAATGGCTCTACAGTAGTTGGGAAATTATGGGTTTCCGCCTTGAGTGAAAGTACAGTTTCCACTTCTTTTAACTCAAAAAAGTCTGCCTTATTTTGAGTTTTAGGTGCAAATTGCTGTGCTTTAGGCCCTAATACAAAAGCAACATTGTCTTTATAGGCCGATACAATGCGGTTAGGATTTTCTAATGACGTTTTTTTAATTAATGCAAATAACGATTCTTGTTTGGTTTCACCGTCAATAACAAATGTGCCGTTAAAAATCTTATGGCGACAATGTTCCGAATTCACTTGTGCAAATCCATACACTTCACTATCTGTGAGTTTTCTACCAATATTCTGACTTACCTCTTCAAGATATTTAATTTCATCCTCACTCAATGCCAAACCTTCAGATTCGCTATATGCAGCAATATCTTCGATTTCCTGCAAAGGTTGAGGTTTGATATCAATATCAAAAATATGTTGATTCAATTCATGATATTTTTGATGCAACATCGGGTCAAAATCAGCTTCCTCTGCTTTTACAAACTGTTCAATCCGCACAATGCCGGTTATACCCATATTTTGAGTGATTTCCACCGCATTTGTACTCCACGGCGTAATCATCTCTTTTCTTGGCCCCACAAAATCTCCTTCAATGATTTCTTTTTTTTCTTTCTCTGCATTCCCAAATAGCCATTCTAACTTTTGATGAGCTTCATTTGACAATGATTCTGTGGTTTCTACCCCATAAAATCCAAATGGTTTTTTATAAAAAAATATCATGATATATGTTTCTATTTAATGTTCTTTTTTTGAATGAAAATCAATTTTAATGAGTGATAAGTGATGAATTATTCCCACCTTAAATTAAATTTAAATCATTGATTTTCATCAATATCATTCTTAATTTTTCATTACTAATTATTAATTCGCAAAGCGTGATTATCTATAATACGTAGTTAAAAAAGCCTTTACTTTTTCTTCCACATCTTTTATGATTTCGTTGGAATTGGTTTTCACAAATGTTTCACCGGTAATTTTCTCATACAACTCAATATATCTTTCAGAAACAGACTGAATAAATTCATCTGTCATTTCCGGCACCTTTTCTCCGGTTTTGCCCTGAAAACCATTTTCCATTAACCATTCCCTTACAAATTCTTTAGACAATTGTCTTTGTTGCAATCCTTTATCAAATAATTCCTGATAAGAATCCGCATAAAAATATCTTGAAGAATCCGGTGTATGTACCTCATCAATTAAATAGATTTTGCCATTAGCTTTGCCAAATTCATACTTTGTATCTACCAATATCAATCCTTTTTCTTTGGCAATTTGCGAACCTCTTTCAAACAATTGTAAGGCATATTTTTCCAACATCACATAATCTTCTTCTGACACCAACCCCTGCTTAATAATTTCTTCTCGGGTAATATCTTCATCGTGTCCGTCATCAACCTTAGTGGTAGGTGTAATAATCGGCGTTGGGAATTTTTGATGTTCTTGTAACCCTTCCGGTAATGCTACACCACAAATTTCTCTTCCTCCGGATTTGTAAAGTCGCCATGAACTTCCGGTCAAGTATCCTCTAACAATCATTTCCACCGGAAAAGGTTTACAATATCTTCCGATAGTTACCGACGGATGCGGGCAAGCGATTTTCCAATTCGGAACAATATCTTCAGTAGCATTCAAAGATTTTTCTGCGATTTGATTTAACACCTGTCCTTTATAAGGAACTGCTTTGGGTAAAACCACATCAAACGCTGAAATCCTATCGGATGTAACCATTACCAATAGTTCATCATTAATATTATAAACATCTCTTACCTTTCCTTTATAAAAACTTTTCTGCTTCGGGAAATTAAAGGTGGTGTAATCTATTGTGTTTTGCATTTTGCCTATTTAATTGTAATTAAAATTATATGAATTGATGATTTGAAATGCAAATATAACAATAAAATTCAACCTTATTGCAAGTTTGTTTGTAAGCTCATTTTTATTTGCTTTTTTATAGGAATTTAGCTTCTTTATTAACTACTTATTTAAAACAAAAAAGATGTATCTATCATTATTTAAAAATAAACCTACTCATCTTTAAGTATAGTTTTCAAATCAATTGCAATAAAACTTTTGTCTTGTTTATCATACAATGTTTTTCCAACTAAAAAAGCATTAATAGAAGCTTCAATCTCAGCTATCCTTTTCCCTCTATCATTTATAATTAAAGTATGACCATCCTCTGTCAAAAACTTATATTTTCCTTTGCGCAAATAATAGATTCGCAAATCTTTATATGCTATGGTATCTGTAACATTCAACAAACTATCTATAGCTAACACTTTTTCATAGTTAATATGGTTTATTTTGTAATATTAATGTCTTTAACTATTATAATCAATGTTCATTCGTATTTACTTTTCTAGCAATTACATAATCCGCAAAACCATATAAATCCCAAAATACACCTCCTCTTACATAACCTTTTGTTAATAATTGTACGATGATTTTAATAGGCATTAAAATGATATTAAATACACTCCGACGTTTTCGTGCTTGAATAATCTTAAAACCACGTGTCATAAAAATATTACACACTTCTTTTAATGAATATATTCTACAATGCGTTGAATCATCAAAAAAATTCAGTGTCTCTTTCATAGAAGGAAAATGAATACTTTTCTCGCTTGGAAATTCAACATAAAACACACCATTCTTTTTTAGTTTTGGCATTAAAGCCAACAACACTTGATCTCCATTATGTAAATGTTCTATTACATGACTCATTATGATAATATCATAGTAGTTATCTGGCATCATATCAAACTCTAACCGTGTTAAATCAAGCTCAATAAATTCATCCATCATGTGCTCATCCAACACTTGGTTGTTATAATTTTTATCCTTATCTACACCTGTATAATGACAATCCGGAATCCATTTCTTTGTAATACTGGCAGATTGATTTCCAGCACCAATATCTAATATTTTGGGATCGGATTCATTCATTAATTTTGATATTTTTTTAATCCGAAAAGGTGGAAGGATAGTGCTCATTAGAAGAATATTTATTTTTAGATAACTAACGTTTGAATCTTTTATTTATATGAAATATGAATCGCTGATTTTCAAAATATTAAAACATTTTATTTAAATCAATAAAATTATTAAAGAAACAAAATTACAAAATATTTCCTTTCGATTTTAAATGAAGGTTTATTCATCTTTAAGTATTTCTTTCAAATCAACTGCAATAAAGCTTTTATCTTTCTTATAATACAATGTTTTATCAAACAAAACCGCTTTTCTATTTGGTTCAAGCTCAGCAATTAATTTTCCATCATGGTTAAGAATCAATGTGTGTTTATCATTGGCTAAAAATTGATAATCTCCTTTAAATAAATAATCAACCAATAAATTTTTAAATGCAATTTTTGTATCTGTAATATTTAGTTGATGATCAAGAGATAATATTTTATTTTCTGTTGTAACCACAAATATTTTAGCGGTGTCAGTCTGATTAAGATTAATAAAATTCTGATTTTTATCTTCTATAAAAATATTATTTTCGATAATATAATTCAAATTGCCAAATGTTTTGGGGGTAATTTTTTCAAATATTTTTTTTCCGGTTTTTATCGAATATTTCGCAATCCTATCCTTAAACATTAATAGCATTTCATCTTGTAATGGTATGGTTTTAAGAATCGGATCTTTTTTTTCTGCGATTTCTTTCAGATATTGTTGTTGACCGGTTTCTTTGTCAAATGTTGCAATAAAAGGTTTTCCAAAGTATAGTTGATTAAACTCCTGCACCGCAGTTCCATTATTAACCATACATATTGCACCGTCATTCATAAAAATAGTGGAATTGCTTGTAATATCTTTTGGAAGTTCTTGTTTCCAAACTACAGTTCCGGTTTGCATTTCTACTTTTGCGATTTGTTCTTTAGAGGCAAGATAAATATATGTACTGTCTATTAGTGTATTTGAAGCCACATTCCTGATAGCACTGAGCCCTGTTGACATTAAAGGAAATCCTGTTAAAGCCCCACCAAAAACACCTATAAGATCTTCTGCTAAGGTTTTGGTATAATCCAATTGACCGGTTATCGTATTATAATCCCACCCTTTTCCATTCTTAATATTCACCGTATGTAATCCGGAAGCAACCACCATTAAGGTAGAATCATTTATGTAGAATCTATCATTCCAACCATATGTTTGCCTCACTATTCTTCTTTGCCAGATTCTTTTTCCATTTCTTAAATCAATCCCTTGAAGAACATTTGAATAACGACCTGAGTATTGAATAAAATATCCTATTCCAATATGATAAGTTGTATCAATACAATAGATTTTACTATTTCTTTCCCAAATATGTTTCCCTGTAGTCACATCCAAAAAAATACTTTTACGCCTAAAAGCATAAATCATCATATTACTAAATTGCTGTAACTGATTTGAAGTATAAAAAATATTCTTATGCCATAATAATTTTTTATGATTCAAGTCATATTGAAAGATTTTCCCTTTATCTTTAACTTTTCCATTATTATCTAATCGAAATGTCTTCACTGTCATATAACCGGAAATGGTATCAAGAAAAGTTTCGTGAATTTTTTCGGGAAACACATATTCTACACCTTTGATTTCAGTATTGTTGATTAAATTTTCCCCTACAACTTTATTACCATAAGTTATTGGAGATGTGCTTTGTCCCAATGAAACACCTGAAATCAATATAAATAAGATGATAATTAGTTTTTTCATAGTTAATATGGTTTGTTTTACACAATTAATATTTACAAAGTTATATGTTTTTTTCAATAAAAAACATTGAAATAGTTAATCCATAATTTATTGTTTTCTTAAAATACGCTTTAGCATATTCAAAATAAATCTATATTTTTGTAAGTATCATTTACAAATTTTGATAAATAAATAAAAATAATAAGCTAAACAATTAACTGCTAAACAAATAATATTTTCTTCATAACTCTTATAGTTATCAATAAATACTAAAAGCCAATAGCCAAAAACTAATTACTAAAAACCTATAAAAATCCAAACACTCATGCAATCCTTAGTCGCCAAGTATATCAATAATACTAATCAAAATATTTTCTTAACCGGAAAAGCCGGAACAGGAAAGACCACCTTTTTGCATCGTTTATCAGAACATACACCTAAAGAGATGGTGATTGCAGCACCTACGGGCGTGGCAGCAATTAATGCCGGAGGTGTAACATTACATTCTTTGTTTCAATTGCCTTTTAACGCTTTTATTCCTGACAATCAAGGCTTAGAAGAGAGTTCATTTATGGGAATTAATACGCCTCAAACTTTATTGAAAGCCATAAAGATGCATCGCTCTAAGCGAGATTTAATTCGTTCACTGGAACTACTGGTGATTGATGAAGTTAGTATGCTTCGTGCTGATACGTTAGATGCCATTGATGTACTATTGAAAAGCATCAGACGCAATTACAATGTTCCTTTCGGAGGCTTGCAAATCCTTTTTATTGGCGATTTGTGGCAATTACCTCCTGTGGTGAAAAATCATGAACAAGCTGTTTTGCAACGTTATTATCCGTCCATGTATTTTTTTAACGCAAAAGTATTGCAGGAAAATCCTTTGCTTTATGTGGAATTGGAAAAAGTATATCGGCAAGCAGATGTCAAATTTATTGAATTGCTTAATCATTTGCGTCAAAATCAATTAACCCGAGAGGATATGGATTTATTAAATAGTAAATATGTGTCCAACAAGCAAAAAATAAAGGATAGTAATGCCATTTACTTAACCACTCACAATGCTATTGCTAACCGAATTAATCGCACACAGTTAGATAAAATTGGTGCACCTTCGTTTTTCTTTGATGCCATTGTGTCTAAGAATTTTAAAGAGTCGCAATATCCCATTGATTTGCAACTGGAATTGAAATTGGGAGCTAAAGTGATGTTTATTAAAAATGATATTTCGGGTCAACAGCGGTATTATAACGGAAAAATTGGGACGATTTGTAAAATCAGTGAGGAACATATTGAGGTGAAATTTGAAGATGGCACTACGGTTCCTGCCGACCGATATGTATGGGAAAATAGTAAATACACCCTCAACGAAAGTACCGGTGAATTAGAAAAAGTGGTGGAAGGTACTTTCTTGCAATATCCACTGCGTTTGGCTTGGGCAATTACCATTCACAAAAGTCAGGGTTTAACCTTTGATAAAGCAATAATTGATGTGTCCAATATTTTTGCTGCAGGTCAAGCGTATGTGGCTTTTTCTCGCTTGCGTAGTTTAGACGGCTTAATTTTGGCACAACCCATGAGTAGCAATGTCATTAGCATAGATGAAGAAATTATCGAATACAGTCATCATAAAAAATCGCCTAAAGAATTAAAAGAAGATTTCCCAACATTATCGCGAGACTATTTTATGTCTTATATTCCATATCATTTCACATTTGATAATTTGGTGTATGCCATCAAAGATTATTTGCAAACATTTAATAAAGAAGAAGGACGATCGACTAAACAATCCTACAAACCTAAAGTGGAAGATTGGTTAAACAGAACATTGTCTATCAGAGAAATCGGACAGAAATTCAAACCCCAGTTGATTCAGATTATCAATACCAAAGATTCGGACTATGTGCAACGCTTAAACGATAGAGTTGGTAAAGCTATTGCTTATTTTGAACCTATATTACAAGCTTTATATGTTGATATTACCGATTTGGCAAAAGAAGTGAAGAAAGAAAAAGGAACAAAGAAATTTGTTCGTGAGCTTATTGCTTTATCGGGTCAGTTTATCGATAAACAAAAAAAGATGTACAAGATTGCTGCCCTCATTAAAGCTACACTTGAAAATAAAGATTATAGTCGTGATAATGTAAAAACAGTGTCATATATTGATAATACGGTATTGAAAAAGCAATCTGCTTCCAAAAGCAGTAAAGAAAAGGAAAAGAAAGAAAAAATTAACACCAAATTAGTTAGTTACGAATTATATCAATCAGGATTGAATATTACGGAAATTGCCGAAAAGCGAAATTTAAAAGAGGGAACAATTTTTTCTCATTTAACCCACTATGTAAAACAAGGCATGTTAAAAGCCTCAGATTTTATCAGTAAAGACAAAGAAGAAGCTATTCTAACTGTTATTAAAAATAATAAAGATTTTTCGTCCCTTACAGAGCTAAAAAACGAACTTAGCCATGAAATAAGTTATAATGAGATAAGGTTGGTTGTTGCAGAAATACAAAGTAAAGAAGTTTAAAATATTTTTTTAAGATGTTTTAACCTTAGTCGGAATCCCGCATACCATCAATACTACTTCATCGGCTTTGGCAGCAATATATTGATTAAACCACCCTTGCAAATCGGCAAATTTTCGTTGAGTAGCATTCATTGACATTTCGCCCATGCCAATTTCGTTGGTTACGAAAACAAAAGTGGCTTCCTGAGCAGTAAAGGCATCAAACTCTTTTTTGAGTGCCTCCAAACTGGCTTGCACATCCGATTGTAAATCGAAAAAGAAATTGGTAGCCCATAAGGTTACACAATCTATCAGTACTACTTTCCCTTTTACATCTAACCTGCTCAACTCTTTTTGCTCTTCTATGGTTGTCCATTCCTTACCTCGCCTTTCTTGATGCAAACGAATACGTTCCTGATGTTCTTCATCCCAAACCCGTGAAGTTGCCACATAAATGGGTTGTTCACTCATTTCCAATGCCAATTTTTCAGCATAACTTGATTTGCCGGAACGTTGCCCACCCGTAATCAGTATTATTTTTTTATTAGGCTGTTGGCTGGTTAATCCCATAAAACACTTACATTAATTTTTTTCAAAAATACAGAATTTTTTAGGAAAGAATGAAGATGTGAAAATGATGAAGTGAAAGAATGATAAGTAAAAAAGGTTGGAAGTCTGAAGACAGCAGACGAAATTGCTGGTTAGCCGGTCACTGAGTGGAGTCGAAATACGATGTGTCGAGCTTGTCGAAATATGACAATAGGATTGATTTTTGTAATTGGAAATAAAATTTAACCATAAAGTTCACAAAATTTTGTCGCAAAAGACACAAGGTTAGCCCAAAAACCACACATATTCTTTAACGTTTTGCAATCAAGCTATTTCAGGGACGTACAATTCATCATTCACCATTTATAACTCCTCTCCCTCCTCTTCCATCAAAAACTTTTCCGGCAATTGTTTTTTAGTATTTACGCCCAATTTTTTCAACTGTTCTGCTTGCGTAATTAGGTTTCCCCTACCGGTTGAAAGTTTTTTCATAGCATCATTATACTTTTCACCGGCTTTTGCCAAATGTTTATCAATATCTTCCAAATCCGCAACAAATCCCACAAACTTATCATATAATTTTTCACCTCTTTTCGAAATTTCCCGTGCATTATTATTTTGTATTTCCTTATTCCAAACATCTGCAATCACCTTAAGTGTGGCAATAAGATTAGTCGGACTCATCAAAACAATACGTTTTGAATAAGCATAATTCCATAACTGATTATCATACTGTAGTGCCGTTAAAAACGCAGGTTCAATCGGGATAAATAAAAAGACAAAGTCCAATGATTTATTAAAAGATTCGTAATCTTTAGCACTAAGGTTATCAATATGATTTTTAATGGACTTAACATGATTGAGCAAATGGTGTTTCCGCTCCTCAACATCTTCGCAGTTTGAAAACTTCTCGTATGCAATTAAAGATACCTTAGAATCAATAATAACATGTCTATCATCCGGATATTTAATAATAATATCCGGTTGTTTTTGACGTCCATTTTCATCTTTAAATGACTCCTGAACAAAATATTGTATATTTTTTATCAATCCGGAATACTCCAAAATACTTTCCAGTATCATTTCACCCCAATTTCCTTGTGTTTTGGCATTGCCTTTTAGGGCATTGGTTAAATTCGTAGCATCCTCACTGATTTGTCGGTTGAGCAAAACCAACTCTTTGATTTTATTTTCCAACGAAAATCGTTCTTTGGATTCTTTATCGTATGTCTCCTCTACTTTCTTTTTAAATTCTTGCAAATTTTCTTTCAAAGGACTCAAAATCTGCTCAATATTTTCCTTACTTTGTTGAGAAAATTTAGCCGTTTTTTCATCAAATAATTTATTGGCAATATTCTCAAATTCTGTTAATGACTTCTTGCGCATCACTTCAAAATCATCATTTTGTTGGCTGATTTTCTCCTCTAAGTTAGCTTTTACAGTTTCAAGTTTTGATATATTTGTTTTAAGCGCCAAGATTTCCTGATGATTTTCTTCAATATGTTTTTGTTGCTGTTGTTTCGCCTGATCTTCTTCTTCCAGTCTCTGTTGTGCATTTTGCAATGTAATATTTAACTCTGCCACATGTTTTTCGTGATGATTGCTTTTTTCCCTTTCATCCTTCAAATCAGCATGAAGCTGTTCCACACTAAGCCGCAACTCTTTTTCCAACGCTATCTTTGCTTCTAATTCATTTTTTGCAATAGTAAAATCATCCTTTATTTCATCATAGCGTTTCCTATTTATAGTTGATGATTTAAGAACAAGATACATAATTCCCGCCCCAAACGCTAATGCAATAAGCCCTACAATTATAATATATGTGACAATTTCTTGATTCATGATAAATTTATTCCGGTTTTAATGACAAAAGTAGGTAAATTGATGATAAAATTTATATCAAAATGCATATTATTACATGTTTACAATAAAACATCAAATTAGTTACATCTCTTTTTCTCTGTAAAATTACTCAAAAATGAAAAAATATGAAAAAAAACAACCAATGTGTTGTTGGGAATGAAAAAAAATGTAATTTTGCAGCTCGGGTAAGTCTTGTACGACCAGCTCCCATTGAATTCCCCCAGGATCGGAAGGTAGCAAGGGTAGATGGTTGTAGCGGTGCGATGCAAGTAGCTTGCCCGTTTTTTTATATCTTTTTGTTATGTTACTACGAATTCATCCCGACAATCCTAATCAGAAAAAAATCAACACCGTTGTTGACATTTTAAAAAGTGGTGGTGTTATCATTTACCCTACTGACACACTATATGCTTTTGCCTGTGCTTTGGACCACTACAAATCAGCAGAACGCATCATCAGAATAAAAGGCGAGAAAAAGAAAAAAAGCAGTGATTTTTCACTCATATTCAAAGATTTGAGTCAAATATCAAATTATACAAAGCCTTTCTCTAATGATGTTTTTAAGATGATGAAAAACAACCTTCCCGGCGCTTTTACTTTTTTGATTAATGCTAACAATAATGTACCAAAAATCTTTAAATCAAATAAAAAAGTGATTGGTATTCGTATTCCCAATCATCAAATTCCACTTGACATTGTCGAAGCATTAGGCTGCCCACTGATGACCACTTCTATTCAAATAGAAGAAGATGAGGATGAATATATTACCAATCCTGAATTGATTTACGAAAGGTATGGACATTTGGTTGATGCTATCATTGACGGTGGAATTACAACTATTGACCCATCTACTGTTGTAGATTGTTCAGGCTCTCAAATCGAAATTGTAAGACAAGGAAAAGGGATTTTATTGTAAAATCGAAAACAGAAATAGTCGTCTATTGCACTTCGGCTACACTTGGCCATTGAACAAAGTCAAAATGCAGCAACCAAGTGAAGTTGAAACAGAGGTTAGGAAAGAATTACGAATGGTGAATGAGTTGGAAGACCGAAGTCCGAAGACGGAAGAGGAAAGTGCACAGGAAAATATTGCTAATTGCACATTACTAATTGTTAATTGAAAAACGCATCTCGATACATACAAATTCGCTCGTAACCTCACAAATTCACTCGATGTAACAAACGTGATTAACCCTATACAAGTGGTGTTAGCTCAAGTAGATTTGAGGAACGAAAACCGTATCGAGAGCAAAACCTAGAGATACATTTATTACATTTAAACAAGACAAATAACAGCACATAGGAACAATTCACCGATTGTCTGAGAATGAAGAAAAACCACTTAATTCTTCATTGAAAAGTCCACTTAACACCTAAAAAAGTTAATAAAAGCTGAATAAATCAGCCTTTATTTTCGTTCTTATCCTTTGTTTTATTTCCTTTTTTATTGACCCTTTGGTCAAATTCGATTACTTTTTCAATATTTTCAGCCCCAAATCGTTTACCGATGATTTTCTTATTTTCATCCATCATATATAAAACAGGTGTACTGTAAATATCATAAACATCCTTATAAAAAGGAGCGGCACTCCATTTTCCCAACACATTAATCCAATCGTATTCTTTTTCATTGATGAAATTTTTCCATTTCACGACTGATGAGTCTGTGCTTACAGCATAAACCTCTAAATTATATTTATCTTTATTTTCAATATAAAACTTATTAATAATCGGCAATTCTTTTTTACAATGTCCACACTCACTATCCCAAAAAACTAAAACCGTATAATCCGCCTTAATATCTCTCAACTGTTTGATTTGTTTTGACGAATCTTGAGCTACAATATTAGGTGCAATTTTTCCAATTAATATTTTCTCAAGTGTTTCTCCCCTTTCAATAATATTTTTCACCACTGTTTTATTATATTTTGCCGTTTTCCCTTTCTTAAAATAGTTCAATGCAATATGAACAAAAACAGCATCATAGCCCATTACTTTAGAGGTCTCATATTTGTAAATGGTTTTACCCAATAAATAATTATACATTTCTCCTGAAGGAAGCATCTGGTCAAAAAGCAAGTCTATTTCTTTATTGATACTGTCTGGAATTGGGTAAAGCGTCTTGTCAAGATACCTTTCCCACATGCTATATAAAAATGGGGTATTCAACATTCTATCATCACTAAAATCAACATGATCCCAATAATGATTTTTATAATAATTATACCTTGCTTCACGTGAAGCCGAGTCTAATTCCTGAGGCATTTGAACCGGCATACTTGCCAATATAAATTTACTCAAAAAGGAAGTTGGATCTTCCTGAATAAAATCATGCTGATAATTAGATACATTAGCATCCATTTCAGTCAATTCACGCGTCAATTTACTTTTTAAAACAGAATCATTACTTACCCTTGATATGGAATCTCTCAAAGACTGCATCAACTTATTTTGTCTTGAGATATACTGAATGTATTTATAAAATTTTTTATTTTCTTTTGAGCCTTTTATTTTTACCGTTTCATTCAAATTTTTGGAATCCCCCTTAAAACTAAATTTGGTATCATTGCTAATGATTAAATCAATCAATTTATTTTTTGACGAACCCGCAACAACATAAAGCGCTTCCGGTAACTTTTCATCTCCTTTGAATGAAAAAGCACCATTCTTTACCTCTGACGTATCCACAACCATGTATGTATCACCATAGGTATAAGTAAGATAACATACCGTGTCCGTAATATTTTCTAATTTAACTTTAATGGAATATCCTTTCTGAGCTTGCGTTTGCTGAGTAAAAGATAAAACTAAAATCAGCAGCATGACAAAATATCTAATCTTCATAAATATCTAATTTCTTCTTAAAATAATCTATCCAAAATATAGCAGACTAAAAATTTTTTGTAAATTTATCGATAAAAATAAGAATAAGTATATGAAAAACACCTTTTTTTTAGTCTTTTTTATGATTGGATTCGCTTTATTATTAACGGCTCAGGAAGCAAAAAATTACAATCAACAACTAAATAAAATAAATGATTCAATTCAAGTTTTAGATTCAATACCCAGAAAATTCAGGAGCACTTATATTAAAATGCTTGAGTTAGAAAGGCAAAAATCTGCAATCAATAAAGCCATTGAAAAAACAAACACGAATCGATTTAATCAATTAATTGACAGCTTAAACTTATCTGTTTTTAACACAAAAGAAGATGTTAAAAACATAAAAAACAGTTATATACAACAAAAATTCAAAACATCTATTTTACAGATGTTGCTTATTCTTTCATTTCCAATTGCCTTGTTTTTCATATACCTGTATTTTAATCTAAAACATAAAATAAAAAAACAAACTGAAGAGGAACAAGAGATAAGAAAAAAAGAAAAAGAAGCATTACTTTTAATTGACCAGATGAAAGAAGAATTGGAAAATTATAAATCTTCTTTCTCTGAATTTTCTAATTCTATTGACAGCCTGAAACAAAAAAACACAGCGCTACATGATGAAATAGAAAACATAAAAGAAGAAAACACAACACTAAAAGAAAATTTCCAAACTGCAAACCAAGCACTGGAAACAGCCAAAACACAACTTACGGAAGAACATGAAAAACGAAATGAAATGGTTGAAGCTTTGCAAAAATTAATTGCAAATAAATAATCTCCAATCCTTTCATTCACAATTTATAATTCATCATTACTTCAAGCTTCCAACTAATGGCACTTCTAAAAATAGTAAAATTCGAGGCAAGCAAATATGAATACCGGAGTTTACCTTACTTAATAAATGAAGATTTTATATTTGTGAAACAACGAAGAAGTTTGCATTTTTAGAAGCCCTAATAATTATTACGTATTTTCTCAAATACTTCGGCATTTAAGATTTGACTTCCGTCAATTTCAAAACGAATGGCAGTGATGTGTTTATGAAAACCATGTATGCCGGCGGCACCAGGATTCATATGAAGCAACTGATGTTTATTATCATACATGATTTTTAAGATATGTGAATGTCCTGAAATAAATAGATTAGGCTGATGTTCAAGGATTTTTAGGTATGTTGTTTTTTCATACCTGTTGGGATAACCGCCAATGTGTGTCATCAATACTTTTACTGCTTCACAATGAAATAAACAAAACTTTGGAAAAGAAATTCTAAGGTCAGCATTGTCAATATTACCATAAACCGCCTTAACAGGTGCAATGCATTCCAAATCAGTAATTACACCTTCATGACCAATATCACCGGCATGCCATATTTCATCTCTATCTGATAAAAAACTCGCTACCTCATCAATCAAAACGCCATGAGTATCGGATATCAAACCAATTTTCTTAGCCATTGTACTTATAATTTAATGAATTTTCCGGTGACTCTACGCTGGTTATTTGTAACCTCAAAAACATATAATCCTGATGAAAGATGACTTACCAATAAATTTAAATGTCCTCTTTTTTGAAAATGCGTCATCACCCTATTGCCATGAATATCAAAAATTGAAATCTGATAATTTTTATCAAAGAAATCATCTTCCCAATATATTTCCAAATACTGGCTTGTGGGATTGTTTTTGATATAATAATGTTTTTTATTGAAATGAAAAGGGACAATAGATATCACCTCACTAAATATAAAACCACCCAAATTTATTCGATAATAATTGGCAACATTAGGTGTAGGAAGCGAGTCGGTATAATAATAAGTTTCGTCAGAAGCACTCTCTCCACATATACCGGGAATATGATGTAAAAGTTCAAAAGTATCTCCATTAAATGATTTTTCTATCGACACCCCATTACAGTCCACCCCTTTGCCAATGGTAAAGTGTAAAAGTACACTATTTCCTTTCTGTACTGCAAAAAAATCAAATACCTGATTATCATTATCTTGACCATATACAGACACAGTGCCTATTAAAAACAACAATGAGTATAATAGATATTTAATGGTATGGTTCATGATAAAAAATACTTTTACGTTATATTCCTTTGATAAGATAACGTAAAAGCACTTGAAAATGTTTTATTTTAATAATGATTGGATGGAAATACTTTAAATAAGTTCAATATACGATTAAACATCTCTTTGTAAAAGAGAAATAAAGCACTCAAGAACTGTTTACCAAATTTATTCACCTCAATAATTGCCATAATATTTCTAATATTAACATAAATATAGCAATAAAAAATAACAAAACTATTTTTTGATTTTTTATTATAAAAACCTCATAATATTTGTGTTATGTAGATAATATACTTACCTTTGCGTATATAATAATGTTGTGTGTCATTTAGCGAATGAAACTTAAGGAAATGGAATTGAAATTAGAATTGTCAAATTTTGAAAATTTTTTAAGAGATGATTTATTGATTGGAAATCAATGTAGAGAAGAATACTTAAAATCTAAAATCAATGAAAGAAATGTAATTTTATCAGATTTTCCTTATAGTATTGTATTGAAAACATCTTATAGTCAAATTGACTTTGCAGAATGGTTGTTGTGGCAATTATTTGGAGATATGAATGGAATTTGTAACCAAAACTCTTCTGACATACCAGCCTGTAAAATAAAAAACAAACATCAGCACAAAGGTAATTGGACAAATTTATGGCTTGCTAAAACAGATTATGATTATGGTTTTAATGAGTGGTTTTTTAAGAGTAAAAAAGATTGTAAAATTTTCATAAATATTTTGCCATTATTGAAACAAATGAAAGGTTGGGGAATTTATACAGATAAATATTTTTGGAATTTTTTAGAAAATCAATCCATTAAAGCGAGTGTTTTACCAATAAATGAAAAATTAAAACATTTTAAGAGTATAAATTGGGAAAAAATAACAGATGAAATATTGAATGAAACTTACAACTTTTAAAAATAAAAACGAACACACAACACGGTGTATAAGCAATAGTTTTTCAGGTGCTTAACCCAAAGTTTGTGCATTTTAATCCGCCAAACCTTATTTCTAATTTTTTCGTAAAATTAAAACAAGGTTTGGCTCAGCGCAGTGCTTAAATTAAAATTTTCGTTTTTTTATCCGCTACTGCTTATACACTAATCGTTAGGTGCAAGCTAAAAAAGCAAGTCGCACAAAACAAAGAGTAACGAAAAATTCACACATTATTTTTTATCCCAACGCCACTTCTGAAAATACAATGAATATTTTCATTACACAATGGATTTTTGCTATCTTTACGCCGAATTATAAAAAGGGTTTCAAATGAACCGAATAAAGGAAATTTTAAAAGACAAAGGAATTAGTCAAACTTGGCTTGCTGAAAAAATGGACAAAAGTTATCCAACTATTAATGAATACGCAAGAAACAAAAGACAACCGAGTTTGGAGGACTTATATAAAATAGCAGAAATACTTCAAGTAAATGCAAAAGACTTGTTAGTAGATAGTGAAAATAATATTGGAAAATAAGATGATCAAAGAACAAAAAACAACAGACAATATACAACCACCAAACAAGGACTTGGAAATACTAAAGAAAAATTTCCCAAACTGTTTTGATAAAAATGGAGCGTTTGATTTTGAAAAATTTAAAAAGCAACTTTCGAAAAACGAAATCAATTTTTCTAAAGAAAGTTATGGAATGGACTGGTTGGGTAAATCTTACGCTCGTTTATTAGCAACAGACGAAGCCACTACGCTTTTAAAAGAAGATGAAGCACACAACCAAAAAGAAGAAAACAAAAGTTCTGAAAATTTACTTATAAAAGGTGATAATTTAGAGGTATTGAAACACCTAAGTAATGCCTATTATGAAAAAGTAAAAATGATATACATAGACCCACCATACAACACAGGTAGCGATGATTTTGTATATGAAGATGACAGAAAATTTACTGTAGAAGAATTACAAGAGTTAGCAGGAATAAGTGAAGAACGAGCCAAACGCATTCTTGCTTTTACTCAAAGCAAAAGTAATTCTCACTCGGCGTGGTTAACATTTATATATCCACGATTGTATATTGCCAAACAACTCTTAAAAGACAATGGCGTTATTTTTATTTCTATTGATGACAATGAAGTAGCACAATTACGATTACTTTGTGATGAAATTTTTGGAGAAGAGAATTTTGTCGGGGAATTGATATGGGAAACAGCAACAGATAATAATAAAAGTCAAATTTCAATAGAACACGAGTATATATTGTGTTTTTCTAAAAATAAAGAGCTTCAATTTAATTGGGAGATAAAATCATCAAAAGCAGATATTATTCAACACAAATATGAAGAATTAAAATCTCAAAATATCGGCACAAAAGAAATTCAGGAAAAATTAAAAAAATGGATAACTAGTGTCAAAAAGTCTAATGAATTTGATTTGTCTGGTGTGTCTCATTATTCTTATATTGACGAAAAAGGAATTTATTATCCAGGTAATTCAAATAATACAAAAAAAGGTAATTATAATTATGATATAATACATCCTATAACAAATCAATCGTGTAAAAAACCAAGTAATGGCTGGAGATGGCCTGAGGAAACTTTTTGGAAAGCACAAGAAAAAGGAGATGTTGAGTGGGGAAAAGATGAGACTACAATACCTAAAATAAAAAAAAGATTAGAAACAGCGACAGAATTGTTAAAAAGTTATTATTATGAGGATAATAGAGTTTCAACAAATTATTTGAAAAGTTTATTTAATGTAAAAGTTTTTGAAAATCCTAAATCTGTAAATTTAATTAAAAAATTAATGAAATTTACAACAAACAATTCAGACCTAATCTTAGACTTCTTCGCAGGTTCGGGAACAACAGGCGATGCTGTAATGCAACTCAACACAAAAGATGGAGGAAATAGAAAATTTATTTTAGTACAATTACCCGAGCCTATTGACCCCAAAAAAAGCAAAGCATCTTACAATTTTGTGAAAAATGAATTAAAAATAGAAATCCCAACTATTTTTGATATAACGAAAGAACGCTTAATTCGTGTATCAAAAAAAATACAAGAAGAAAATAAAGACAAAGATTTAACCAATCAAGATTTTGGTTTCAAGATATTTGAAACAATGCCAATATGGGAAGATTATAATTTTGAAGCAGAAGAGTTAAACGAACTTCAAAAATTGTTTGATGAAAATAAACTCACCAAAGAAGACATAAAAGCTCTATTGGTTACTTGGAAAACGTATGATGGTGCTTTATTAGTTGATAGTTTTGAGTTAATAGTTTTAAGTGATGAAAATAATGATTATCCTGCTTATTACGTAAATAATAAATTATACTTAATGGATAAGGGGTTTAAAACAGAACATTTAAAAATTTTATTAGAAAAAATAGACCACGATAAAAATTTCAACCCAACCACCATCATTGCTTTTGGCTATCATTTTGAGAGTAAAAGTTTGCGTGAAATAAGCGAAAATATTAGGTCTTACGCTAACAAAAAAAGTATTGATATTGACTTTATAACACGCTACTAATATGAAAGGATTTAATTTTGAAAAGAATCTACAGCATCAATCACAAGCGGTAAAAAGTACGGTTTTTGTTTTTGATAATTTAGAAGTAAAAAAACCAAAAGGAGTTGATAAGCAGTTTTTGAATCCTGTTATTGATATTTACAGTAGCACCTCTACAAGTTATGCTAAGAATATTCGCATTCTTCAAGAAGAAAATGGTATTAAAGAAACAATAAAACGTAACAGTAACATCATAGATATTATGATGGAAACAGGGACAGGTAAAACCTACACTTATACCAAAACCATTTTTGAACTCAATAAAAACTACGGAATTTTTAAATTCATAGTGATTGTTCCTACACTTTCTATTAAAGCCGGAACCATTGATTTTTTAAAAAGTGATAGTGCAAGAACACATTTTAAAGAGCTATATGGTAAAAACCTTAAATTGCATATTGTAGAAAGTAAAAAAGGAGGGAAAAACAAAAAAACGTTTATGCCTCCTGCAGTAAATAGTTTTGTAAATGCAGGTGTTTACGAAAAGAACAGCATTCAAGTAATGGTTATTAATGCAGGTATGGTCAACTCTGAAACAATGCAAAAGAGTTTTGATAAAGGTCTTTTTGATAAGCACACTATTCCGTTTAAAGCAATTTCGGCTGTTAGTCCTTTTGTAATAATAGATGAACCTCATAAATTTTCAAAAGCGAACAAAACTTGGGAGAATATTCAAAAAATGAAACCACAATATATTTTGCGTTATGGTGCAACATTTCAAGAATATGAAAATTTAGTTTACTCATTAACTGCTGTCGATTCTTTCAACCGTAATTTAGTAAAAGGTGTAATAGGGCATATTACCGAATTTGAAAGCGGAAAAAATGCTATCGTAAAATTAAATAATACTGATGGCAAAGAAGCTACTTTTGAATTGTTGGAAGACAAGAGTAAAAAGATAGTTAAACTAACGAAAAAGGAAAGTTTGCAAAGGGTTCATACTGCAATGGAAGACTTGTATGTAGAAAGTTTAAACAAAAGCAAAGTTGTTTTGTCTAATGGAATTGAATTATCAAAAGGCGATAAATTAAACCCTTATTCTTATGCAGAAAAACTGCAAGAAATAATGATTCGAAAAACCATAAAAAGTCACTTTGAAAATGAAAAAGAACTACTTACAAGAAACGTAAAAATAAAACCTATTACCCTCTTTTTTATTGATAATATTGAAGAGTATAGAAATGAAGATGGGTATTTAAAAACAACGATTGAAAAGCTAATAAAAGCGGAAGCAGAAACTTTACTTAAAACAGAAAAGGACACATTTTACAAAGCATATCTTAAAAAAACTTTAGAGAATATAAGCCTTACACACGCAGGGTATTTTTCTAAAGATAATTCTGAAAAAGATGAAGCCATTGAAAAAGAAATAAACGAAATATTACACGACAAACAAGCAATGCTTGGTTTGGATAACCCCAGACGATTCATTTTTTCAAAATGGACTTTACGAGAAGGTTGGGACAACCCTAATGTTTTTCAGATTTGTAAATTGAGAAGTAGTGGTAGCGATATTTCAAAATTGCAAGAAGTTGGAAGAGGTTTAAGACTGCCTGTAAATGAATATGGAAACCGAGTAAAAGACGAACAGTTTTATTTAAACTACTTTGTAGATTTTACAGAAAGTGATTTTGTAGATAGATTAGTAAATGAGATAAATGAGAAATCCGGTGCTGTTTCAATAGAAGATATTCCGGAAAAATTATCTGAAACTCATATTAAAAAAATTATTGAGTTATACGAAACTACCGAAGATGAATTACTTGAATTGTTAGATGAAAATAATGTTGTAACAAGGTCTAATAAATTCAAAGAAGGAGGTTTTGATTTTATCAAACATAACTATCCAAAAATATTTGAAGGTGTAGGTTCTAACAAAGTTAGAAAATCTACAGATAAGAAAAAACAAGTAAGTGTACGAACTGAAAAATACAGCGAATTAAAAGAATTGTGGGAAAAATTAAATGAAAAAGTAATTTTAGAATACAAATTTGAAAAAGAAGATAAATTCAAATCACTATTTGTTAATTTCTTGAATGAACAAAACAGCAATTTTACTATTGAAGGGATAAAAGAAAGAACAGCACAAATTGAAATAACAGATAACATAGCGGAAGTTAAAGAAGAACAAGAAATTTATGGAAATGAGATAACGCCAATTTCTACAATGAAATACAGTAGTTTCTTGAAGGAGTTAGCAAAAATACTAAATATCAATATAAAGACTTTAAACACTTCTTTTATTGATTCTAATATTGACATAAACAAGTTCCTAAATATTGCCACCGTTCGTATTATTAAGCAAAAATTCGAGGGGTATTTAATGTTTAATGCAATAGATAAATTTGGAATTGAATATCAAAAAGTGAGCAATGAAATTCATCCAACTAAGTTGACTGATGAAAAAGGAGAGGTGTTAAAAGAAATTTCTGCTTCTGATGTTGGCGTAATGTATTCCGAGAATAATGTTGCCGACACCTATTTACTGGATGAGTTATTTTACGATTCTGAATTAGAAAAACAGAATATTGAACAAAACTTGAAAGAAGTAGTTGTTTTCTCTAAAATCCCAAAAAACTCAATAAAGATTCCTGTTGCTGGTGGAAAAAGTTATTCGCCTGATTTTGCTTATGTTTTGAATTATAAAGACAAGTCGAAAAAACTATACTTTGTTGTAGAAACAAAAAACATAACAGAAGAAAACTTGAGAAATGAGGAGAAACAGAAAATAAGACATGCAGAAAAGTTCTTTGGAGATACAATTAAGATTAAATTTAGAAAGCAATTTAGCAATAAGAAAATAGAAGATTTAATACGGGAAATTATAGTTGATAAATAGTCAAAGCAAGTTCAAAAGCTCATTTAAAGTCTACTCGTGCCTCACAAATTTAAAATAGCTTTCACACCAACGCTAGCAAGTTTGCAGAAATAAAAGCCTGACACCTAACAAAGAACTGAGTTAAAAACCAAATAAAAATGCTGTTTTTTAATTTAGAAACAAAATTTTCGTCATAAGGAATCCCGCTTTTAACTAACTATCGCAAAAGTTTACTTTATAAGTTTATTAGGCTTAATGGACATTTTTAATGGCAAAAAATAAAACCTGTAGCTAAAACAACTAAGTTTCCATTGGGTGCGAAACACCAACAATGAAAACTCGGTTGGGATATCATAAAATTTTTGATAGGGATTTAAACCATTATTTCAACACCACTCCATTATTTCCTGCCCAGTCTTTTATATCTGCTTTGCCTATGGCGGCTGCCATTAAATCCGGAAATAAGTCCGGTGTACAGGCAAATACCGGAATACCCAAAGCATTGACTTTCTTGGCTATGTTTTTATCGTAAGCCGGTGCCCCATCATCATTTAAAGCCAATAAAACAATAACTTGAACACCATTTGCTGTAAGTTCTTTAAGATGTTGTAGCATTGGTTTGTCTGAACCCCCTTCGTATAAGTCGGTTATCAATACAAGAATACTATCGTTGGGTTTGCTTACTATTTCAGCACAATATGCTAAGGCTTTTTGAATGTCTGTACCACCTCCCAACTGCACCCCAAAGAGCAAATCTACAGGGTCTTTTAAGTCTTCGCTCAAATCTGCTACTTCGGTATCGAAAACGACCATTTTAGTGCTAACACTTGGCAAAGATGCCATCACCGAACCAAAAATACCCGAATAAACCACAGATGTACCCATAGAACCCGATTGGTCTAAACAAAGAATAATATCTTTTAAACTTTTTCTGTTTTTACGCCCATAACCAAAAATATTTTCAGGAATAACCGTATTGTATTCAGGCTGAAAATGCTTTAGATTTCTTAAAATAGTTTTGCCCCAATTAATCTCTGCAAACCTTGGTCTATTGTTAGAAACCGATTTGCTCAAAGCTCCTGTAACGGCTTGTTTCATTTCGTTTTCTAACTTGTCCATTAGTTCATCTACTACTTTTTGTACTACTCTTCTTGCTGTATCTTTTGTTTTGGCAGGAATTAATTTTCCTAATTCCATTAAGGTGGCTACCAAATGTACCGTAGGCTGTGCTTGCTCTAAAATTTCCGGCTCAAACATCATTTTCTGTTTCAAATCCTCATTTTTCATAGCATCGTCTTGTAGTATATCTACCACAGATTTTGGAAAGTATTTTCTAATATCTCCCAACCATCGTGCTACTCCCGGATTGCTACCTTCTCTTCCACCTTTGCCTTTTATGATGTTTCCATTGGCATCTACATTGTAGTCAAAGCGTTGTTTTCTTTCAAACTCATACAAGGCATCTAAGGCTTGGTCTTTTTCAAGGTCTAAACCGGAAAGT
>PDWJ01002191.1_pt1 | contig 26685 bp, 24 predicted proteins | sample 1430881 | NCBI WGS metagenome assembly PDWJ01 (sample SAMN01162460, study PRJNA174530) | Oral metagenome, whole genome shotgun sequencing project. | biome: Marine environment; feature: Marine mammal; material: Swab sample of the gingival sulcus; isolation source: swab sample of gingival sulcus...
TCCTGTCCTTATGCAGCCTTGCCCTGTGTTGCATAGTAGTACTATGTGACACAGGACAAGGCTGCATAAGGGCTGAAAAAGACAAGCAGGATACGACAGAGCAACGTTGACAGGACACTAGGTACTTCACAACTTAGGGTAAAAAGAAAGGTGCATACTCCCTGTTTTTTCTTGCCTTTGTATCGTTACATTTACGCGATAAACCTTATTAATTAATTCTTCGGTGAGTATTTCTTCTGGTCGACCACAAGAATCTATCTTTCCTTTATTCATGACATAAATTCGATCACAATACATAGCTGCCAGATTCAAATCGTGCATAACCACAAGAGAAGTTATTTTGATTTTTTTTACAAGCTCCATTATTTCTAACTGATAATGGATATCCAGATGATTAGTAGGTTCATCCAACATAAGAATTTTTGCTTGCTGGGCCAATGCTCTTGCAATAAGTGTTCGCTGTTTTTCGCCGCCGGAAAGAGTATGAAAAAATCGTTCCCTAAAATCAATTAATCCTACTTCTTCAAGCGCACGATTTACCAATATATGATCTTCTTTGTTGTCTCTGTCAAATATTCCTTTATGGGGGTTACGCCCCATCATAACGACTTCTTTAACTTTAAGTTCAAACTGCTCACTTGTTTCCTGGATCACTGAAGCCGCTTTTTTAGCCAACTCCTTTGCACTCATATTCCAGATATTTCTGTCATTTAAAAAAATCGTCCCTGATAAAGGACGATTAACTCGATATATACATTTTAATAAACTCGACTTTCCGCTTCCGTTAGGGCCTACAATTCCGACGAACTCTCCATTATTTATTTCAAGGTTTACATTATCTACAATCTTTTTACCGTCAACTCCCCATGAAAGATTTTCAATATGTAGTCTCATACCTTACCTTATGGCAACTACTCACAGGGCATGTATCACCCTGGTTTCACTTGATTTATATCTGTAACTGCTTTCAGGTTGCCCAGATTTGGGCAGCACGATTGGCAGCTATAGCCCCGTAACCAATTACATAGCCCCTCTATGCGGCAGGTCGTGATCGCCCGAAGATGGGTGACCTGAAAGCAGTTACACCTTATGAGGGAAACTTTCCTTTGGTTCTTAAAAGCCAAATAAAAAAGGGTGCACCAATAAATCCTGTTACTATCCCTAGGGGTAATTCTCTTGGGGCAAAAACAACTCTTGCAAAAACATCGACCCAGATAAGAAATATTGCACCAATAAGTGCTCCTATTGGCAGAACCTTTCTATGATCAGCACCGACGAGTATCCTTGTTATATGTGGAATAATTAAGCCCACAAAACCAATAGAGCCGCTTACCGCCACAAGAGCACCAGTAAGAATGGAAGTCGCCACAAAAAGAATTTTGCGAAATTTGTTGATATCTACCCCAAGAGTGGTCGCATTTTCATCTCCCATCAACATTGAGTTGAGAGAACGAGACTGCAAGTACAAAAATAGTATACTCATGGTTAACACCACTGTTGGAACAGTCAGTTTATCCCAACGTGCGCCGCCTAAACCACCTAACATCCAGAACATTGCCGATGAAGCACCGTTACGTTGCTCAAGATATATCATAAAATTGGTGATAGCCATGAAGATATAAGAAACAGCTAACCCCGCAAGAATCATACGTATTGGAGTTACCTTATTGTCCTGTTGGGCTATAGCAAAAACAAGAAAAAAAGCAAAAATAGCCCCTGAAAAAGCGGTTAGGGAAACGGCATAAAGTTCTTCGAGGTTTATCCCGAAAAGAGAGGAAGCAAAGAGGAGCATAAATACCGCTCCAGTACATGCTCCTGATGATATTCCAAGCAAATAGGGGTCAGCCAGAGGATTTCGTACCAGTGATTGGATAGTTGTCCCGGCAACAGAAAGGCCAGCACCTACAAGAGCTCCCAGAATAACTCTAGGTAAACGTATTTGCCAGACAATACCTATCTCGTTTCTGGGCCATTCTCCGCTTACTATATCTGGAAATAACTGACCAAAGATTATAGACCATACCCTGCTAAAAGGAATAGATACCGAGCCGATGGAAACACCCATCGTTACGCTAAAAAAAAGGATAAGTGTTAAGGAAAACAGCAAAAAGGAAATTTTTGACCGAAAAAATATTTTTTTCTCCATAAAGTTTTTTTGTAACTACTCACTGGGTGTGTAACTCTCTGGTTTTACCTACCTCAAACGTGTAACTGCTCTCAGGTTACCCGGATTCAGGCAAGCACGCTTGACAGCTATCCCCCCATAACCGATAACAGAGTCTCTGCTTCTGCGTTGTTCTTTTACTTTTTAACGTGAACTGGTCGCGGGTACTTCAGCTAGCAAACACGACTTTCGACTATACAAAAGAGTATGCGGAACATCGTAATCGTGCAAAGATGAGGGGCCCGTGACCAGCGTTACAAACTATTTAAAAAGTTCCGGATAAAAAGCGTGAGCCATCATTTCGAGTCCTGTCACCGCCCTTGGCCCTGTATATGCGTCTTCAACCCGCATTATAAATATTTTGTTGTTAACCACAGCACTCACACCCTCCATTCCAGGCTTATTAAGCAAATATTGCTTAAGTTTTTCTCCTGGAAATTTCCCATATTCAAGAATAAGAACAAAATCTGGATTTCGGCCAATGATTTCCTCCCAACTGACATCTATCCAGCTATCCTTAATATCATCAAATAAATTTTCAGCACCGGCAAGTTTTACTAAAGCATTTGGCATAGCTTGTCCTGCCGCTGTCCCTGGGGTTTCATATCCTTGAGTATAGATAAAGACCTTCAATGGTTTCGTGACTTTTGCTATCGTTTCACGAAGAGATTTGATCCTCTTGTCATAGTTTAAAATCAAATCCTTAGCTCGACTTTGAACATTAAAGATAATACCTAGATTCCGGATATCTGTGTAAACATCTTCCATACTAACCGGTGGCTTCTTCATAACACGAACTAAAGATTCTGAAATGGCATAACTGTTTATGCCATACCGGGAAAGCTCTTTAGGAGTAATACAGTTCTGTGTACAGTCACCGGGAATATCTAATCCATACCAGAATCCCGATAAAAAGAAGTCTGGATTAACGGCAAGCAATTTTTCCAGCTTAATGTATCCATTGGAAGCCATCGGTATCTTTTTCAATTTTTCCTTGTATTTTGGGGATACCTCATAACCGTAGTAAGGAAATCCTGCATATCCTGTCAGCTTATCTTCCAGGCCAAGTACGAACATCAGTTCAATAATGTTGCTATCTCCATTAGTAAGTACCTTTTGGGGAGAAGATTTAAAGGTAATTTCTCGCTTTCCATTTTTAATGGTAACAGGATATGTTGTTTTTGCGTCACTTGGTAGATTTTTCGCCCACTCAAGAGCACTATCCGCAAAAACAGGTGTTGCGGGTATAAAAAAAAGAATTGTCAGTAAAAGTAGAAGACGCAGGGTGTTTTTCATTTACTTGCTCCCTAGTTGATATTAATCATAAAAAAAGGGTAATTCCAAATAGTTAAATAATAACAGAAGATAACAGGTAACTATTCACAGGTCACCCCTTTTTGAACGATCACGACCCGCCGCATAGAGGGGCTGTAGCTGCCAATCGTGCTTGTCCAAATACGGGCAACCTGAGAGCAGTTACTTATAATCTGTTTCAAGCACAAAAGACTGTTTCTTAAGCCTTTTATCAAGTGCCCAAAGCTTTGTTTGTGATAATTTTGCTGAAGCCAATAAATAAATATTCAGGAGGTTCCGCATCATGGAGAACTCCCGTAAGTTCAACTCTGCATTGCCTCCCGCAGTTTTGCGTCCAGGACAGCAAGAAACTCCTGGGTGGTAAGAAAACCTTGATCTCCACCAACGAGAAGAGCCAAATCCCTGGTCATATATCCTGACTCAACAGTTTCTATACAGACCCGCTCCAGGATTTCCGCAAACCGGACAACAGCAGGAGTGTCATCAAATTTGCCTCGATACTTCAAGGCCCTGGTCCAGGCAAAAATGGAGGCTATCGGGTTGGTCGAAGTGGCGTTTCCTCTCTGATGTTCACGATAATGGCGGGTGACAGTCCCATGGGCCGCCTCAGCCTCTATGGTTTTTCCATCTTCGGTCATGAGCACCGAGGTCATAAGCCCAAGCGATCCAAACCCTTGCGCAACGGTGTCAGACTGTACATCACCGTCATAGTTTTTGCAGGCCCAGACAAAACCACCTTCCCACTTCAGGGCAGCTGCCACCATATCGTCAATAAGCCTGTGTTCGTAGGTAATGCCGGCGGCTGTAAATGTATCCGCAAATTCAGCTTCAAAGATCTCCTGGAAAATATCCTTGAACCGGCCGTCATATTTTTTCAAAATGGTATTCTTGGTGGACAGATATAACGGCCAGCCCAGATCAAGGGCATAATTCATGCACGAACGGGCAAATCCGCGAATCGAGTCATCAAGGTTATACATGCCCATTGCGCAGCCACTACCATTAAAATTAAAGACTTCGTATTCCACAGGTTCAGCACCGGAGGAAGGCTCGAATCTCATGGTCAGCCTGCCAGCCTCGGGTATAAGAAAATCAGCGGCCCGGTATTGATCACCAAAAGCATGACGGCCAATGACTATGGGCTTTTTCCATCCTGGAACGAGCCGGGGGATATTGTTACAGATAATCGGCTGCCGAAAAACAGTACCTCCGATAATATTTCTGATCGTACCATTTGGAGAACGCCACATTTTTTTCAGGTTAAATTCTTCCATCCTGGCTTCATCCGGGGTAATAGTGGCGCATTTGACACCGACACCGCAGCGTTTAATTGCCTGTGCCGCCTCAATGGTGACCTGATCGTTGGTTTTGTCCCGCTGCTGAATGCTTAAATCAAAGTATTTTAACTCCACGTCCAGGTAAGGCAGAATAAGCCTTTGCTTGATAAATTCCCAGATTACCCGGGTCATTTCATCACCATCAAGCTCAACCAGAGGATTTTTCACCAGAATTTTGTTCATATTTATTCCTTGAAGAGTTACCGGTCACAGTATCAATCACGTGGTCTGTACCTTAAGTGTTATTTTCTGCTGTTGCAGTCTTCTTTCTGTAAAAACACCTTACATACTTAACATCCTGTCCAAAGACAAGGTCTTGTTACCTTTTAGCGGCATATATTTGTAACTACTCACCGCTCACCCCTCTTTGAACGATCACGACCCGCCGCATAGAGGGGCTATAGCTGCCAATCGTGCTTGTCCAAATATGGGCAACCTGAAAAACCAGAGAGGTACACACCCAGTGAGTAGTTACATATATTTGATCATTACAGGCCTGGCTGTCAGAGGTAAAAGAAAAAAAGTAACCAATCATGTGGTTTGTACTGTAAGTGTTACCCTCTGTTTTTGACGTGTAACTGGTAACGGGTGCTTCAACTCTGGACAAGCACCATTTTCCGCTCTACAAGAGTATGCGGGAAAGAGTGATCGGGCAAAGATGAAGTGGCCGTGACCAGTTACGAAAAAAGTATTGTCAAAGGGATAAATGAAGGTATATTTTTATTATCTGCTTCCTGCTCGCCTCGATTTGGCAAGCACTCTTTTTCGCTCTACAAGAGTATGCGGGAAAGAGTGATCGGGCAAAGATGAAGTGCCTGTGACCAGTTACCTTCGAGCCGCTACTCTCAACCTGCGAGTCAACGTTATGATCAATAAAGACCTGCTTGATATTCTTGCCTGTCCGCAATGTAAAGGCCCGGTCCAGCTTAACAATGATCAGTCCGGCTTACTCTGCCACACCTGTTCGCTGTTTTACGAGATAAAAGATGATATACCTGTCATGCTCATTGATGAAGCTAAACCTGTGCCTCGTACGGAAAAAACGGAGGACAGCTGACCTCGCGTTTTATAAACCTTTCTCTGTCCCGTAAGAGCTTTGGAAAAACACCTGTTTTCCAAATAATTGCTCAATAAAATCAAAGAGGTACTGATATGACCTGTGAAGATCCTGTTGCGGCCATACTGGAGAACCATGTTGTTGTCGGCAATCATAAAACAAGCAACTATTTTGCTGCCCTGAAAGAGCTTGTTCAATGCAGGGAACAAGCGGATGATCAGGTTGTCAGAGAACACTGGCAGCAAGGTATAGACGAAGTGTATGCACTGGTCCGTGAAGAGATCCTGACCAATACTGACAACCCTGTAAATCAGGTGAACTTTGGTACATCAGGATGGCGGGGCATGCTTGGAAAAGATATTTTTGTCCGGTCAGTCGCCACAGTCACCTGTGCTATCCTCAACCTCTATGCCGAAGGAGAAAACAATCCTGAGATATTTGAAGCCTTGGGGAATATTGATTTTGCTGCCATGCAGAAAAAAGGCTGCGTAGTAGGCTTTGACAACCGCTTTGGCGGAGAAATTCTGGCCCTGGCCGTGATGAACGTACTCGCTGCAAACGGAGTAAAGGTGTTGTATGCCGGAGAAGCTACAACTGGCGCCCTCTCAGCCTCTGTCATGCAGCGCGGTGCGGCTTTTTCTGTAAACCTTACCCCAAGCCACAACCCCATGGAATATGGTGGATTCAAGTATAATGCAGCAGATGCAGGGCCGGCAGCGCCAATTTTGACAGACTCCATAACCAGCACGTCAAAACAGTATCTAGACGCCGGCACCAATCCTTATATGAAAGAAGGCCTTGATCTGCAGGCTCCCTTGAGCAACCATCCCGGGATAGTGAGGGAAAATGCCCTGGAAAGCTGGCAGCATCTCATCATGGCAAATAAAAGTATCCACGGGGTTGATTACTCCTGGCTCACTCGTGCCTATGCCGCCAATACTGATATGGTTGTCTGTGTCGATTCTGTACACGGGGCGTCCAGAAATTACATACAAGACCTGCTCAACAACCCGCCTGAGGAGCGGCTTATACTGCTCAGGAACACAGCGGACTGCACCTTTGGCGGCATTGCTCCCGAACCTTCTTCCAACAATATGCAGTTTGTCATACAGGCCCTGCAACAACATGATGCACCGCTGAAAGTAGGGGCAATCATTGATCCGGATGCAGACCGGATTCGTTTTACCGATGGCACCATTGAAATATCCATGAACCAGTTCGGGGCCATGGCCTATCACTACCTTCATGAAGTCAAGGGCAAAAAAGGCATGGTTGCAAAGACCGTCGCCTCAAGCAACCTGGCAAATGCCATTGCCAGACGGCTTAATGAGAAAATCTTTGAGCCAAAGGTGGGATTCAAGGAGTTCAAGCCGGTTATGGGAAAAGCGCTGGTCTTTTTCGAGGAATCTGACGGCATATCCATCATCGGTCATACACCGGAGAAAGATGCCTTTATCGGGTTGATCCTGGCCATTGACATGGTCCAGACCCTTGGCATTTCCCTCGGTCAATATCTCCACCAGATTGAAACCACCTACGGGCATTACCACCCGGATCGCGGCGGTATTGAAGTTAGCCAGCAAGGTGAAGCGCTCACAGCTTCCCTGAAAAAGCTTGAAGCGTATAAACCTGGAGTTGAAGTGATGATCGGCCCTCATCCTAAAAAAATCAAGGAAGTAATCGATATTGATGGGCGCAAGATTATTTTTAATGATGATTCCTGGCTCATGATACGTCCATCCGGTACTGAACCAAAAGTCCGTTTTTATGTGGAGGCAAGAGATGCCCTGGAAACAGCTTTTCTTGTAGAAAGAGCGCATTCCATGCTTGCCGAAACGGGAGTCCTGCCATAGTGTTATGGAATACCATATATTACTGGAGCCCGTTGTCACTCTGTCTGAGCGAAGCAGAGACAGGGTAAGAGGTACTGGCTCAATAAAAAAACAAAAGAGATAACAACCATGTGGGATTACACAGATAAGGTTCACGAGCATTTTATAAACCCTAAAAATGTCGGTGAGATAGAAGATGCAGATGGTGTAGGCGATGTCGGGTCTCTTGCCTGCGGAGATGCTCTTAAACTGACCATAAAGGTTGATGAAAACGATATCATAACTGACGCAAAGTTTAAGACCTTTGGCTGCGCCTCAGCCATAGCCAGTTCTTCAGTGCTCACTGAAATGATCAAAGGGCTTCCCGTTGAAAGGGCAAAGAACATTACCAACGATGATATCGCCCGGGAACTGGGCGGTCTCCCTAAAGAGAAAATGCACTGCTCTGTCATGGGGCGGGAGGCTCTGGAAGCAGCTATTGCTGATTATACCGGAGTCATTCTGCCCATGGCCCAGGGAGAAGTGGTGTGTGAGTGCTTTGGGGTAACTGACCTTGAAATCATCCGGGCCATTGAAGAAAACAACTTACGATCACTGGAGGAAATCACCAACTTCACCAAAGCAGGCGGCGGATGCGGAAAATGTGAAAAACAACTGCAGGATATTCTTCAGGGTGCCGACAATGAACTGCCGCCATTAACCAGCGTTCCCAGGCAAAAGAAGGTACTGACCACACTGCAAAAAATCAAGAAGATTGAGCAGGTGCTTGATCGTGAGATAAAACCTGCCCTGAAAAAGGATGGCGGAAGCATTGAGCTCGTTGACGTCGATGGTGATACCGTCCTTGTATCTCTGCGTGGTTCCTGCTCTGGCTGCCAGTCTTCACAGACCACTTTGAAGCAGTATGTAGAAAAGAAATTACGTGAACAAGTGATGGAAACACTGGTAGTTGAGGAGGCCAAGTAATGCAGTTGCACAACAAGGGCGTTGTATATATGGATAACAACGCCACCACCTGTATTGCCCCGGAAGTTGCCGAGGCAATGATGCCTTTTCTTACAGATTTTTATGGCAACCCCTCTTCCATGCATACCTTTGGCGGACAGGTTAACAACGCTGTTCAGCAGGCTCGCGCCTCCACCGCAGAGCTGCTTGGCGCTGAACCTGAAGAGATCGTTTTTACCAGCTGCGGCACAGAGAGCGACTCCACAGCCATTCTTTCCTCATTGCAGACGTATCCTGGCAGACGCCATATAGTCACTACCCGGGTTGAACATCCGGCGGTGAAAAGTCTGTGCGAAAGCATTGATCAACTGACCGGGCGCAAGCACCGTATTACCTGGATTCCGGTTAATCCTGACGGCACCCTCGACATCCAGAAATATCGTGAAAGCCTGACTGAAGACACCGCTATTGTCAGCATAATGTGGGCAAACAATGAGACCGGCGTCCTTTTTCCTGTGGAAGAAATGGCGCAGATTGCCAAGGAACGCGACATTCTTTTCCACACCGATGCGGTTCAGGCTGTGGGCAAAATCCCGATCAATCTTCGGGACTCAGCGATTGATTTTCTCTCCCTTTCCGGCCACAAGCTCCATGCGCCCAAAGGTGTGGGAGCGCTGTATGTTGCCAGGGGCACCCCTTTTGTTCCCTTTCTTAATGGGGGACACCAGGAACACGGAAGACGTGGCGGAACCGAGAATGTTGCCTCAATCATCGCTCTTGGCAAGGCCTGCGAGTTGGCCGGTCTGAATATGCAAGAAGAAAACAGTAAAGTAAGGTTTCTTCGAGACAAACTTGAGCACGGTCTGCTGCGCACTGTTCCCAAGGCACTTTTGAACGGACATAAGGAACTTCGCCTCCCCAATACCTGTAACATCAGCTTTGAATATGTTGAAGGAGAAGCCATCCTTCTCTACATGAACCAGCACAATATCTGCGCCTCCTCAGGCTCAGCCTGCACCTCAGGATCGCTTGAACCATCCCACGTTATGCGTGCCATGGGCGTACCTTTTACCGCTGCCCACGGGTCAATCAGGTTCAGTCTTTCTGCCTACAACACCGAGGCAGAGGTTGACTTTGTCCTGGAAAAATTACCTCCCATAATAGCAAAGCTGAGAGAAATGTCACCTTTCTGGGAAGGATAACCTACGCTCCTGCAGAGAAAACCATGCGCATTATTACCCCTTCATATACGATCCTCCATGACCTTGATGGTAAAAGTCTGGCCGAACGTATTGAGTACTGTGGACGCATCTGCTACAAAAGCGAAAACCTGATTGATAAGGATACAGCACTTCCATTTGTAGAAAAAATGGCAGACCACGGCCATAATTCCGTGCTTGAAATGGGGGTGATAACCTTCAAACTTTCCGGACTGACACAGCAGAGGATTGATTCCTTTCTGCATTGTCAGCCGGTATTTCTACAGATTAACAGGCTCAGGGACGATACCCTGTTAATCACGGGCTCGGTAAGAGCCTATCGGGAACTGTTCATTTTTCAGCCTGACAACGAGGTCATCCAGGCTGTAACGGCTTTTATTTCCCGACGCCACCCCTACTTTTACCACTCTCTTTCCCCTGTCGATTCCCTGGAATCGTTGCCAGGTATACACGTGGAAAAAATAGAGCTTGATGAAGTAGACAGACTTGACCCTGACCTGCTGGGACGACACCGTTATCTGGGGGTAAAATTTACAGTTAACCGCGCGGTTACTCATGAACTGGTACGACACAGACCCTGTTCTTTTCTACAGGAAAGTCAACGCTACTGCAGATACTCTGCGGATAAGTTCGGCAATGAGGTCACCTTTATCAAACCTCTCTTTTATCAGGAGGATTCCCAGGAATATCAACTCTGGCTTCAGGCGATGGAGGAAACAGAAAAACTGTACCTGAAACTGCTGGAAACCTCCACACCGCAAGCGGCACGGACGGTACTGCCCAATTCGTGCAAGACTGAAATAATAGTGTACACCAACCTGGTAGAATGGGGCCATATTTTAACCCTGCGCACGCCCAAAAATGCCGATCCTTCCATGCGGGAGGTCATGATTCCCCTGTTGGAAGAACTAAAAGCGCTTTTTCCTGGTCAATTTGCCTGATTCATCAGGTTACCTTCTTTTTTCCATTCGATTTTTGACCATTTTTTTTTTTTGGTGTATTATGAGCCTATAATCGACAAATTAAGGGTGTTGAAAAGATCAGGGTAACTCTTTGTAGTTCTGCGCAAACCCGACGACAAGGTTTTCCTTGCAAAACAACACAGTTTCAAAGAGATAAGTTGATTATTTCAATGCCCTTAAATTGTATGTAAGCCAATATTTGCAGGCAGATTCAGGAGATGGCGACAAAAAACACCAACAAGAAAATATCCCAGAAATCCTCGGTAAAGCGAACGGTAAAAGATCAATCCGGTGCTGGAAAACTGAAAATAGGTGAGCTGCTAAGCAAGGCTGGTTATATAACCTCGTCACAATTTGAGCAAGCCAAGGTCATTCAGAGAAAAACCGGAAAACGACTTGGCCATATTCTCCTTGAAAACGGTGCCATTGAGCGCGACACCATCGCTAATTTTCTCAGCAGAAATCACAACTACCCCCTGGTTTCCATTGATGACGAGGCACCAAGCCAGGAAGCACTTGATCTTATTCCCTATGAGACCGCCAAGCAATATCTCGCCTTCCCGCTGAGAATAGCCGGCAACACGCTGCAGGTCACCATGGCCGAGCCTACCGACGCAATAGAGGTCGAGGAATTACAGGACTTTGCCCAGAAAGGTCTTCATATCTGTGTCTCAACAGCAAGAGACATCATTGATAGTTACAGAAAATATTACAAAATCGATGATGAAGAATACCAATCTTTTTTCAGCGTAGACCAAGATTTAGATGTGCCCGATGAAGTCACCCAGGTAGAAGATTTCGGGGCACTGGTTTCCGATGCGGTTGAAGATTTCGAGATAGAAAGCTCTCCTAATGATGATGATAGTTTTGATCAATTTTCCGCTTCAGACGCCCCTATCATCAAGCTGGTAAACGGCATTCTTGTCAAAGCAGTACAGGAGGGAGTCAGCGATATTCATATCGAACCATTTGAAAAGACCATGCAGGTTCGTTACAGGAAGGACGGTGCCTTGTTTAAGTCAATGAACCTGCCGCTTACTATTAAAAATGCCATGGTCGCGAGGGTAAAAATCCTGGCAGACCTCAATATCACCGAGCGAAGAGTCCCTCAGGACGGCCGTATCAAGATGCGCCTTGGCCGGAACAAGGCTGTCGATTTTCGTGTTTCCACCCTGCCTCTTTTGCATGGGGAAGGTATTGTACTTCGAATTCTGGATAAAGGCTCTCTCAATGTTGACCTGACCAAACTCGGGTTCTCCCAAGAGACCTTTTCCATGCTCAAACGCTGCCTCAGCAGGCCGCAAGGCCTTTTGCTGGTAACAGGCCCAACAGGGAGCGGGAAAACAGTCACCCTGTATTCTGCCCTTAACTCGCTTAACAAAGAGGATATAAAAATTCTCACCGCAGAAGACCCGGTGGAATTTAACTTCAAGGGAATAAATCAGGTAAACGTCAACACCGAAGTTGGCATGACCTTTGCGGCAGCGTTAAAAGCTTTTCTTCGCCAGGACCCGGATATCATCATGGTTGGGGAGATACGGGATATTGACACCGCTGAAATAGCGATAAAGGCGGCAATGACAGGTCACCTGGTTTTTTCCACCCTCCACACCAATGATTCACCTGCCACGGTGGGCCGTATGATTGATATCGGCATACCATCCTACATCCTCGCCTCTTCACTGACCATGGTTTTGTCCCAGCGTCTCGGTCGGCGTTTGTGCGCAGAATGCAAGGTTGCTGCGACCTATGACAGGCGGGAACTCCTCAATGCAGGGTTTCAGGAAAACGAGCTTGATGATCTGCATCTCTATAAAGCTGTTGGCTGCGCTAAATGCAACGGACTTGGCTACAAAGGCAGAGTAGGCTTTTTTGAACTGATGGAAGTAACAGAAGAGGTCGCCAAAGCAATACAGGCTGAAGTTCCAGAAGAACAACTGCGTAAAATAGCCATCCAGGAAGGGATGGTACCTCTTCGCCAGGCAGGCCTGCAAAAGGCCAGGGATGGAATAACAAGCCTTGAAGAAGTGTTACGCAGAACCGTAGCCCATGAGGAAAGTCTTCCTGCCTACCTGGTCAACCCCGATGTGGAAAACTATGATGATGGCGACATCATCATTCAGGAGGGCAATAAAGACAAGGATTTCTTTAAACTCGTCCGCGGCAAGGTCGCTGTTCTCAGGGGCGAGAAAAAGATTGCTGAAATCACTGAACCAGGAGAATATTTTGGCGAGATGGCGGCAATTCTGGAAGAAACACGTTCGGCCACCATTATTTCTTCCGGGCGAGCAACCATAAAGAGATATCCGGGAGACAAGCTTGGTGAGCTTATTGATAAATATCCAGATGTTTCACGACACCTTTTCAGAACACTGGTTGGACGATTACAGAAAACAGACCGAATAGTTGTTAAACTTGCCTCAGCAGGCGGCAGAAGCAGACCCAAGCAGGTCGTCCGTCGCGTATCATGACCGGCAGTGACCTGTTACCATGCCCCATCCTCCTCTTTCAGTGTATATAATTGCCTATAATGAGGCTGAAAAGATCCAGGCAGCAATCAACTCTGTCCTCTGGGCAGACGAGATTATTGTAGCTGATTCTTTCAGTCAGGATGACACTGCCGTAATAGCTGAAAAAATGGGGGCGCACGTTGTCCAGATTCCATTCAATGGTTTTGGTGATCTGCGCAACCAGGCCATGGCTGCCTGTACGCATGAGTGGATATTCTCCCTTGATTCAGACGAACGTTGTACCCCTGAGGCTCGCGCTGAAATTATTCACACTATTGCCAGTCCGATTGCAGATGCCTACTACATCCCGCGACGAAATTATTTTATGGGCAGATGGATACAACACAGCGGTTTCTACCCTGATTACCGCCAACCACAACTTTTTAAAAAAGGAACCCTGCTTTTTAATAATGATCCGGTGCATGAGGAGTATACAATTCAATCAGATAAACCTGCCGCTTATTTGACCCGGTCTATCTGGCAATTTCCTTACAAGAATCTTGAGGAAGTCGTGCACAAGGCAAATAAATACTCAACCCTTGGGGCCGAAAAATTACAAAAAAACGGTAAAAAAGGGTCCGTTTTCAGGGCCATTTTCCATGGCTTCTGGTCTTTTTTCCATATGTATGTACTGAGAAAGGGATTGCTGGACGGATGGCCTGGCCTGATTATTGCCATCGGCAATTTTGAAGGAACATTTTACAAATATGCAAAACTATATGAACTGCAGGCTGATTGGCATCCTCCTGCCTCGCCTCCTCTCAAAAGAGGAAAGTGACCAGTTACACGTCAAAAGCAGAGAGTAACACTAAAAATACAGGCCCCGTGATTGGTTGCCAGTGATCTGTTCATAAATGCTGATCTATGCCAACAGGACACCAGACTCTTTTTTCCATGATGGTTTTTTGCAGAATGCCTTCATTAATAGATAAGCGTCGCCTGTTATTCATGGGATGATACAAATGATAGCCAAGAGCACTGAACTTGACGTTACAACGCTTTACGCCAATGTTCAACAGCCTGGCAGTAAACTCTGAATCTTCTCTTCCCCAGCCGACAAACTCCTCATTAAAGCCATTAATTCTTATTGCATCTTTTTTCCAGAAGGCAAAGTTACAGGTTTTTACCCCATGTATCTTGGTACAGCGAAAAGAAAAAAATCTGCCTAATATTGGCAGCCGCAGGCAATTTTTTTTATTCTTGATGTCAGGTGAAAAGATGGACAGGTTCTTTTTCTGCATTTTTATTACCTGCTGTGAGATTGACTTGCCCAGAAGCACTCTGGTTCCCTGGTTAAAGAAACCAGCGCGGGCATAAAGCTGATGATCCTCAATAAAGTGGTTTTCCAGAACGATATCTCCGTCAATAAGAACAATGTAATTCCCGCTTGTCTTTGCAATTGCCTTGTTACGGCTTCTTGCCAATCTAAACCCCAGATCACGCTGCCAGGAATGAATCATTTTGATATTGATCTTTTGAGCAGCTTCTGTCAGGTTTTCGATAATATCTTTTGTTGCAGCTCCGGAACCGTCATCTGCAATTATGATCTCATACGGGTGCACGCTTTGCCTGAAAACACTGCGAATTGATGCGTTAAGTGCTTCTGGCCAGTTATAGGTGGTAATAACCAGGCTAATACGCACTTCATTCTGCATGGTTACTTGCTCCTTTTAAAAGATCAGTCACAGCTGTTTTGACCTGTTCCACGCCAATAGCCTCCATACAGGTCGTTTTTTCGCAGGTTCGTTTTCTGCAACACAAACAATCAACTCCTTGTGCCCGCACGATTCGATGAGCGACGCCATACGGGCCCACCCGTTCCGGGTGAGTAGGGCCAAACAGGGCAACGACCGGTGTTCCGACCATCGCGGCCATATGCATAGGGCCGGTATCAAGCCCGACATACAGGCTTGCTGACTGCATCAAGGCCGCAGACTGCATGATACTGAGCTTCCCAGCAGAGACAACTGGCGGCTGTTTCATCTGCTTTACAACAGCGGTGATATACTCATGATCGTGTACACTGCCGCCAAAAACAACCTGGGTACCTGACTGGATCATGTCATCAGCAAATTGTGCCCACCTTTTCTTTCGCCAGAACTTGGTCTGCCAGCGTGCAGTGGGGTTGGCATAGATATAAGGCCTGGAACCTGTAATAAAATGCTCTCCAAGAAATTCTTTTGCTGCCTGCCTGTCCCCCCCCCCTGTTTCCATATACAAGTCATCTCCGGTGACTGTGCAGGAAAAATGCTCACAAAACAAAAGATTTTTTTCCAGTGCATGTTGTTTTTTTTCTGCATTGGCTACAAGTTCGTGTTGAAACAAGGTGTTTCCTTCCCTGGCGTCGGCAAACCCTATCCTGACTCCTCCTGGATTCATAAGGCTGATAAGCCCGCTGCGAAAGGAGGCGTGCAGGTCGAGCAGGAGATCATAAGGAGCCGGAGAGAACTGTTTTCGCAAGAAAGCCAGCGTCTGTATGCTCGCCCTGAAGGCTCTAGCATATACCCCTCTCTTTGCTCCAGGACTGCTGGTGGAAGGGATATGTATGGGGTAAACATGATCGACGGACTTGTCACGGTCAAGAATTTCAGCAAACCCCTGCTCGACCACCCAGCCGATTTCACAGTGTGGAAAAGTACGCTTCAGAGCATGGGCTACCGGCAGGGTATGAACAACATCGCCAAGCGAGCTTTGTTTTATTATCAGTATCCTTTTATTATTCAGATTCCGGTACATATCAATCAGCTGATACCAATTCTTTCAGGGCCTGAATGTGACGAAACGTTCCAAGCCCATGCCTGCCGACAAAGTCAGGCGGAACCTTTTTAGGCTCAAGCCGACTGATAGCTTCCACCAGGGTCACAGGATCATTATCTGGCAAAATTACCCCCTCATCTTCTGTTAACAGCTCAGCTGCTCCCACTGCCCTAGTTACAATGACAGGAGTACCGCATTGCAAAGCCTCTGCAACCACCAGCCCAAAGGGCTCATAATGTGAAGGCAGGACAACATAATCTACGGCCCTGTATAACACATTCATTTCCCGGATGTACCCGAGATAACGGATATTGTTTCTGTGGCCCATCCTGGCACCGGAATTACCGACAATCACCAGCTCATACCGTTCAGGATCAAGTTGTTCATAGGCCAGGAGTAGTTCTTCCAGCCCTTTTCGACGATGGTCCATTGAGGGAAATAAAAGCGTCGTCTTGTGCTCTGAAAAAACAAAAAGTGGTTGTTCTTGCTCTTGCCCATAAGGAAAAACAAACCGCTTTTCGTCTATCGGCGGATACAATATCCGAATCTTATCTGCAGCAATGTTGTAATGACTGAGGATTTCATCCCGTATTATTTTGGAATGTGCGACAATCCATGGCACGGTACGAAGCATCTTGCCTTCAAAGGCAATCTCCACCTGATCATGAAGCCTTCTGAATATATTCCGGCTTTTTCTCGTCAATACGGACTGAGGATGCACGCCACCCACCACGGCAACATCCTGGCATGAAGTTCTGGTGAGACTAAGAGAAAGATCATAGTCTTTAGCTGAAAACGTTTGATTATATCGGTGAAGAAACAAATATTTGCGTATTCTCCGGGGAAGGAAAAAAAGAGAGGAGAAATGCAGCCTACAGGTAAACTGACTGACAAGCTGGCGATCCACCTTGTAGACGTGCAAGTGTACCTCGTCCCCGGCATCCAGAAATCCCCTGAGTACTGTCAACAGATAGGATTCCATCCCGCCAGAGCGGATAAACTGATTATGAATAATGGCAATCTTCATACTCGTGTCATGTCAACGATGAAATGTCAGGATATTGCGCCGGATTTTTCTTGTTCTTATGCAGCCTTGTCCTGCGTGGCATAGTAGTGCTATGTGACCCGGGACAAGGCTGCATAAGGGCTGAAAAAGGCAAGCAGGATACGACAGAGCAGCGTTGACAGGACACCAGGTCTTCAGTTGTAACGTAACTCATCACGGGCTCTGTCCTTCTTCGTTATTCTCAGCTTCTGGCGTGTAACTGGTCACGAATGCAACCAAATTGTGCAAGCACCATTTTCCCCGATACAAGAGTATGCGGGAAAGAGTGATCGGGCAAAGATGAAGTACCTGTTCAGTTACGATCAATTCCTGTCACTATACTACTATGACTCTTTTTATGAGGACAAGGCATTTTAAAGAGTACTGCTGAAAACATACTGAAAAAGAAAGCAGTTGCATGTACTTTGAGATACGATTCTGTCAGCATGATAACCAGATAAAAAACAGGAAAGGCAAACCTGAGCCAGCGTAAATCATCATTAAGGCACCAGGCCTGCTGCAACTGGACGATAAATATAGTAAACAAGGCAATCAGTCCAGGCAGCCCCAGCCTGGTTGCGACCATAAAATAGTGGTTGTGCGGGTTATCAGTTGGGGTAACAGTTGGAGAAAACTTCTGGTTTACCTTTATATACGCTGCTTCAAAATCTCCGGTACCTACACCAATCCATGGTGCGCCTTTCATTATTTCCAGGGAATTGCGCCAGTATAATAGTCGCCGCCCCACAGATGTTTTCGGATTTTCCTTATAAGATATCATCTCATCATACGCCTGATTTACCCTTGCGTTAAAGGTTGGACTGAGTGTATACCCTGTCATAAATATCAAGGGAAGCGTGATAGAAATAACACCAACAGCCAACATCATCTTTCTGCGGAAAAGTCGTAGAAGCAACATGGCCAGCAAAACAAAAAACACCAGCTGGCCACACCTGCCCTCGGTAATGAACATATTGACAACCATAACAGCCAGTAATAAGCCCCCAGATATTCGAAACTTTTTTTTCACCTTCCCCCAGATTACCACCTGAGCCAGGACATAGATAGCAAAGGCAAGCAGCGGGTTATAATACACATGAGAAGTTTTTCTGGTCAGATGCTCAGGGCTAACATCGGAAAAATGAATCAGATCAAACCAGGCCAGATAGGTTGTTATCATGACCGCGCAAATGCCAGCAATAAAAGCAGCAAGGTACCACCAGCGTTTCTCAAAAGTTATACAGCCAAGAAAAATGGGCATCAACATCAATTTCCAGCGATCCAGGAGAAAAGAAAGTCCCTTTTCTGCATCATCCGTCCAGAACAGGCCGACAACCATCAGGCCAAGATAAAAGAAAAGAGCCTGGCAAACAGGATTATGGAGGGCCTCTTTTACTTTATCTGCCAGTCCTCCTTCCAAAAAAAAGCCAAGTACGAGCAATACAGCTGCACCGGACACCACTGAAGTTGAGAGAGAAAGACTGAAGGCCAGTATAAGAAGAAGGCCGAAGTTAACCTTGGCAACCGGAACAGACAAGGAGCGTATGATGGTACCTGTTTTATCCAGCATACTGCAAGGTATACAACGACTGATACTCTCCTTTACGTTCAAGTATCTGCTCATGCGTAACGTCCTCCACCACTATACCATGTGTAACTACTCACAGGGTAGGTCACCCTCTTTATTTGTACCTGCTCCCATTTAATAGGGACAGGCTCTTTGCCTCTCAAGGTACACCACTAGCCAGGATTTCTCATGAACATTTTGTCTCATAAAAAAAACAGATAAAAATGTAACCAGTCACGGGTGCAACAGAATCGGGCAAGCACTCTTTCGAGCAGGCAAGCAAGCGAAGCGAGACTCCGTGTACAAGAGTATGCGGGAAAGAGTGCTCAGGCAAAGATGAAGTGCCCGTGATCAGTTGCGAGGTATGGGTTGAAAGTGGTGATTTAAGCTTTTAATTATGATACACTCCGTCACGACAATGAGCTGTCTTATTTTTTTGCAGCTATTCACAGGGCATGTATCACCCTTATTTCACTTGCCTTTAAACCTGTAACTGCTTGCAGGCTGCCTGGATTCGGGCAAGCGAGCCTGGCAGCTATAGCCCCTTTATGATCCCAGTCGTGAACTCCCGAAGATGGGCGAGCTGGGAGCAGGTACATTTTTTTTCGATAAGGAAGCCTTCAGACATGAAAGAATATGAACTGAGCGGGCGGGAACAAGAGCAAGACATCCTGTTTGGAGTAATAAACCGATTCATCGGTTATTTCACCAGAAGAGTTGTGTCGGCAACCAGCAATGACACCTCCTGTGAATATCCCTTTGTTGCCATGGATACCCGGCAGGCCTACGAACAGATACGCCTTGCCAGGTCATTTCTTGTCAAATCAGGAAAGGACATGGTACAGGTATCATTTATTGATATTGGCTGCGGCATCGGTAATATTCTGCTTCTCGCCGAAATGATGGAATTTTCCGTTTATGGTATTGAGAAAGACAAGGCTTCGCTCAGCATCGCCCGAAGCCTTGTCGGAGACGGATGTGTCAGCCAGGAAGACATCTGGGAATTCAACCAGCTTGGAGCATATGATGTTGTCTATTACTTTCGTCCCTTCTGTACAGAGGAGATGCAGGTTAAATTTGAACATCTGATCGAAGAGCAGCTCAAACAAGGAGGTATCCTGATTGCCAACCGAAAGATGGATGCATCCATTGACACTGACCCGCGTTTCTGCCGGCTTGATCCGGTCTGGCCGGTCTGGTTGAAAAAGAAAACTGTTCATTTTTCGGACAAATAGCTAAATGTTAGTAATATTATATAGATACAAAAAAAAAGGTTGCCGTTTATGAAAAAGCATGTCCGAGTATACAACACGGTGCAAATGTAAGTGATTGCATGTACGATGCAGCTGCTCCAGATCACCCATCTTCGGGTGCTTGTGATCGACCCTATAGAGGGGCTATAGCTGCCAGGCTCGCTTACCAGAATCTGGGCAACCTGAAAACAGTTACAGGATTTAAACAGGTTAAATCAAGAGGTTGTGGGCCCTGTGAGTTTTGCGCTGCAAGCAGGCAAAAAAGGATGCGTTATTTTTTTATGTTTATGGCATTCTTATTGAATGGCTTACAGAAAAAGAAGCGTCTCGTCATTTTACACTTCAGTGAGAATCATCGAAAAAGGAGGAACCCATGAAAAAAATGATCAATATCGGCATATGTTTATTTCTCTCCATTCTTCTTGGTGCATGCGCGGGGCCCGGCACTGGTCCGAACGGAACGTATACTGAATCAGATCGCCAGCGTGATCAGGCTAACACAGCCCTCGCTGTTGGCCTGGGGGCGATTGGCGCGGCAGCGCTTGGCTCTGCTATTTATGAAGCCGGTAAAAACGATGCATCCCGACCCCAGGCAGGTTCTCCTCATCCTGCTCCGCATGGCCCCAGGTTAAAGCCTGCTGTACATAGAAAACCGCTCAGGTAGGCCTCTGTTCAAGATTCAAGTATCCAGGTGACTGCGTCCCGCAGGTCCCGGGCAATGTAGTCTGGCTGGGTCTTTTGATATGGACCGATATACTGTGCATCACCCATGCCGTAGCCGGAGAGGACAAGAATGGTTCTTGTCCCTGCTCCGGCACCGCAACGCACATCCGACCAGCGGTCACCAACCATAAAAGAGCGGCTTAAATCAAGTCGCATTTCGCGGGCCGCCTGTTCAAGAAGGCCGGTCCCCGGTTTTCGGCAGGCACAGTTCTGTCGGTAGCGTTGCTGCCTTGCTTCCGGGTGATGCGGACAGATATAGATACCGTCCACGTGGGCGTCCTCTTCAGCCAGTTGTCTTTTCATCTTTTGATGTACTTCATCAAGCAATGACTCGGGGAAATATCCTCTGGCCAGACCGGACTGGTTGGTGGCAACGACCACGGGTATATTCTCCTGATTCAAGCGGGCTATTGCCCGGGCGACTCCGGGAAGCAGATGAAATCTTGAAATGTGATTGATGTACCCCATCTGTTCATTGATGGTGCCGTCCCTGTCAAGAAACACTGCCGGTTTTAAGCTGCTGTTCATTGTCGATTACGAAAGTGTCGACTGCAGGATAAGTTGCTGCATTGCACGCATTACCTCGTCAACATTGATCTGCTCCAGGCATTGTAAATGTTTTTCAGGGCAATGGGTCTCTTTACAGGGACTACAGGCAAGGTTTTTACGAATTATTATATTATTTGCTGAAAACGGGCCGGTTGCGACATGATCAGTTGAACCAAAAATTGCAGCAAGAGGCACCTTTAAAGCTGCAGCCACATGCATAAGCCCTGAGTCATTGGTGACAAAGACGCTGCACTGCCCGATGAGTGCCATGGCTTCCAGCAAAGTGGTTTTACCTGTAAAATCAAGGACACACGCGTCTCTTTTTACCGCATCCTTGATTGCCATGGCCGTATCAGTATCTGCATTGGTGCCGAATACGGCAATATTTCCTCCCAGTTGTTGCTCAATTCGCCGGGCAAGGGCGGCAAATTTTTCCGCAGGCCAACGCTTTGCCGGTCCGTAAGCTGCGCCAGGATTAAACCCTATAAGCGGCATCCTGCTGAAATCTTTCTCTGCTTTTTGGGCAAGTAATTGCATGGCATGATCTCTTGTTTCCGCAGGGATATACAGCTCCAGTTCATCTGGTGCAGGGATCAAGCCAAGACCGGCAAGCATTTCCTGATAATAATAGACCTGATGCCTGCCGCTTATCCCCGATCGTTTACGCACGCCATGCGTAAGGAGCAGCCCGCGTCCATCCGTGGTATAACCGCCACGGGCAGGAATTCTGCTGAGTGTGGTAATCAGGGCAGCCTCAAAGGCGTTTTGGAGCAAAACAGCACAGTCAAAGCGGTATGCTTTCAATTCCCGGACAAGACGGAATTTACCGCAAAGCCCGGCATGAACTCCTTTTTTGTCATAAGTGATTATGCGGTCAATATGAGGACTTGAACTGAATATATCGCTGACCCAGGGGAGGGCCAGCAGAACAATTTCACTTTTTGGATAATTTTCACGGATAGTGCGTACAGCCGGTGTGGTCATGACCGCATCACCGATCCAGTTAGTTGAACGAATGAGGATTTTTTGCGGATTTCGCGGAAAAGGGCGCATAGATACTTTTATTGAGAGAGAAGCAGAGCAAGCCTTTTCTGAGCAAATAGTATTGATGAATCAAGCCCTAAAGCAAGCTCATACTGGGCAACCGCCTCCTCAACCCGGCCAAGTTTCTCCAGATTAAGGGCGAGATTTGCGTAATCGATGGCTGAAGCAGGGTTTAGAGCAATCGCCCGGCCAAAGTGCTCCACGGCCCGGGCAAAGTGGCCACATTTAAACCAGCAAACGCCCAGAATATTATGGATATCAGGCCGCTCTTCATCATATTCGAGCCCCTTATAAAGTGTTGCAATGGCCTCCTTATACCTGGCGAGATCACGAAGACAGCTTCCTTTATATGAATGTATATACGGCAGGTCTTCATTGTGTGGGCTGTTATCCTGAGCGAGGTTGAAGAAGGCGAGAGCCTGCTCAATATCACCCTGCTCATAGGCGTGGCAGCCACGATAAAAATGTATATAATAGGCATCAGGTATCAGCTGCTGCATATGCTTGAGTTTTGCGTCCAAAGCATCGCCGGCAAGAAGCTGCGCCGCCAGCTTCGCGGCAAACATGGCGGCATTGCCGCCAGCGGCTCTTTCCCTGAAATGCGCACCAGGGATAATGGTGTATACTGCTGGTATCTGCAGCTCTGGATGGGCAGTATTGATCACAAAAATATCCTTGCCCTGCCGTTTCACTGCTGCAGTACATTTCTTTACTTCCTCAAATATATCCTCATCAGCCAGATCGGCCATGTCTTGAAGCCTGATTTTCTGAGAAGCTTTGATCACATAATCAACCTCTTCAAGACAGGATGGTTTGGGCAGGCCGCTGGCCACATACTTTGAGCCAGTATTAAAATCACCTGCCAGCTGCGCCACCTCGGTCAGGGCGCGAATTACAGCCTTTGTTGCCCCTGGTGTGGTGCCGGCGGTGAAGACAATTTCACTTTCTTCAGGAAACGTTGCCGGATCCCATGCAAGTGCTCCTATGGTAGGAATACCTGTGTTCAAAGAAAAATCACCAAGGTATACCTTAATGCCGCAACGTCGAAATTTATCCAGAAGGCCGCTGACGACCGGATCATCAATGGAGTTCAGATCAATTGCAGGAACCTGCTTTTTTTCCTGGGAAATGATACTGCATACATGTCGCTCAACCACCTCACTTATTCCCTGAATAACAGCTTCTTCATAGGTATTCCCGGCCGAAGTCCCATTGAACTCATTGATGGCATAAAACCAGCTGAAAGGTATCAGCACCGCTTCCATGTCTGCAAGTCGGGTCGCCCATGCCCACTTCATGGGGAGCTGTTCCAGCAGCTCAGTGAACAGGTCAACAGAAAGGGTCGTATCATGTACTGAGGCAAGCAGGATTTCCCTGGCAAGAACCGGGTAGCCCTGTTCTTCCATCTGCTGATAGTCGCCTGTAATAAAATTGTCCGGGTCATCCTTGAAACTGAAAAAGCTTAATCGCTCCGTCAGTTCCATGCAGGCACTGGCTTGCGCTTGTGCAGGCGTCGCCCCCTTACCCATCTGTTTTTTATTGCCGATGACCGCCCGGGCATCTTCACCGCAGACTGAAAAATACACCGGGATATCAAGACGCCCGTTATCAATCCTTTCAACGCCCTTTAAGATGTCCAGCTTTGAGCCCTTAAGCCTCTGATACAGGCGAGCCACAGTCTGTTCGGGGGAACAGGCCTTGTCTTGATCATGGGTATATCTTTTATGGCAGGATTGCAAGTGAAGAGGTGCTGATTTCATGGGCTTACAAGGATTTTTCCAATGACGCCGCAAGCTCTTGAGCGCGGTATTGCCAGGAGCTGCCATGCGGCATGATTTTCAGGTTTCTGGTATGTTCACCACTTATCTGCAGCTCTATTTTCAGGGCATCGTCCGGGGTAAACGAGCCCAGCCTGTCAGGCCATTCTATACAGCACAAGCCGTGGTCAAGATAATCTACCAGGCCTGCTGCCTCAACATCATCCTCTCCTGTCAACCGATACAGATCCATATGATAGAGAGGGAGATTGCCTGAATATTCATGGAGCAGCGCATAGGATGGGCTGGAAACATACTGGTCGTCGCCAACTCCAAGTGCCCGGGCCAGAGACTGTACCAGGGTTGTCTTCCCGGCACCAAGCTCACCGGTCAACAGCAGGATATCACCCGGCTCAACGACAACAGCCAGAAGGCTGCCTGCCTTGACTACCTGCTCAAGCCCGAGGTGCTGCAAAAAAAGAGGGGTCTGCTCGTTCAAAGGGGTTGTGTCTTAATTGTGATAGGTATGCCCTGAGCATATGGTGCACGCCCTGTAAAGCTGTTCAAGCAACAGCAGTCGTGACATCTCATGGGTAAAGGTGAGCCGTGAAAGAGAAAGTTGAATATCCGCCGCCTCAAATATTGATGCGTGTAAACCAAGGTGACCGCCAATATAAAAAAAAGCCGTTTCAAAACCTTTATCCTGCCAGGATGAGATACATTCGGCCAGTTGCTCGGACGAGACCATTCTGCCGCCTGGATCAAGAGCAATGGATTTCTTTTTCTTGTAATGACCGCTTTTTTTCAGGAGAATATTTGCTTCAAGACATTTGATCTTTTCCTGGCCGTCATGTGCATTTGTCTTGTTTCTCAATACGGGCAAATCGACACTGGCATACCGTTTCAATCTGGTTGTATAATCCTGAATACCAGCATCAAGATAGCTGTTTTTCGTTCTTCCCAGAAAGGGGATGACAATGTGCATGGCTCAACCTGTTATCGCAAGGTAAGATGTTGCCGGAGCAGGCGGCAAAATTCATCGTAACTGAGCCTGGTGTTGAAGCCCGGACAAGACTCGGTGATGGTCAGGTAATTGTTTTTGTCCGCCAGCATACTTGGATGAAGCGGCCATTGTCGGCATCGCTCAGGCCTGCCATTGTGCACCCGGCATCCTGGCAGGGTTTTATCATAAAAGATACAATGACCATCAATAACCTTCATTTGCACAATATTGCCTGTTACCCGCCAGTATTGCTGTTTTGCCTTTTCCAGCGATAAACCCAGTTCCTCGGCCATACGTTTTTGATCAGAGGATGACAGGGAAACCGTAGTTTCCCCATGACAGCAGAATCCACAACGGATACAAGAAAAAATATCTTCTTTATTATCTTCTCTTTTCATAAAAAAACGTCCCTGCTCCCAGCTCACCCATCTTCGGGCCATCACGATTGGTCGCACAGGATGAGAGGCTATAGCTGCCAGTCGCGGGACGAGCTGAAAGCAGTTACCTTGAATATTATGCCGTCCCTGTTACATCACCAAAAAGGGAAATATCAATGCCAAAACGTTTGGCCGCCTTTTTCCATTTTTGTTTATCAGGGGTATGAAACAATACCTCAATATCAGCAGGAACAATCAGCCAGCTGTTGTCAATCAATTCTGTCTCAAGCTGACCTGGCCCCCAGCCGGCATAGCCAAGCATAAAAAGGTATGACTGGGGCCCTCTGCCAAAACTTATATCTTCCAGCAGCCGGGTATCTCGTGAGAGATATACTCTCTCGCTGACAGTCATGGAATGCCGACCGCTAACCTCGGGAGTATAAAGAATGAACCCCGCATTAAGATCAACTGGTCCTCCCAAATATACCGGAGGAAGGGGCCCCTCCGGAATGGCCATATGTATGCCATGAAAAATATCGAGCATGGTAAGCTCCGGGTTTGGGTTGTTTATTACCACTCCCATGGCTCCTTCCTCGTTATGAGCACACATATAAATGACCTGCTCCCTGAAACGGGGGTCAGGCATATGTGGTGTAGATATGAGAAATTGTCCGGCAACGTTATCCATGGTTGTCCTTCCTTCCTGTTTAAAAGGTATACTAACGCGGAATAATACCCGCAACCCAAATTTTGAAAAATAATCATCAGAACACTAAACGGCAAAAACTCTTTGCAGCCAATATTCACGAAACCGTCGGAAAATTTTCTTGTTTTTTATGACAGCTTTTTAGTACCTTACTCTTCATTTCCTGTCATAAAAAACAAGAAATTATTTGAGGTGTAAGGCCTCTTGGGTTGCGGGTTTTCCGCATTAGCACCTTACTCCTCAATTCCTGTCATAAAAAACAAGAAATTATTTGAGGCGTAAGGTCTCTTCAGGAGTTCACCCATTTTTTACATCACCACAATGACATTTGCAAAGAGAACGGTTCTTCATCGTTTCTGGGGTAATGAAGCCCTTTTGCCAATACGCTTGAATATCGTCTTCATCCCATCAGCTATGGCATAATACCGAAAATCAGGGATTCCAAACAACCTCTTTGCGGCGATAGTTGCATGTGTTGCAAGAATATGCAGTTTTGTGTTTGTTCCGAGCCAAACTGCTGCAAAAAACGATGCCGCAAAGACAAGGACAGCCATATTGCGCAG
>PDWJ01001653.1_pt1 | contig 26683 bp, 20 predicted proteins | sample 1430881 | NCBI WGS metagenome assembly PDWJ01 (sample SAMN01162460, study PRJNA174530) | Oral metagenome, whole genome shotgun sequencing project. | biome: Marine environment; feature: Marine mammal; material: Swab sample of the gingival sulcus; isolation source: swab sample of gingival sulcus...
CTATCATATCTTTAATGGTTAAATACCCTGTTTGAAAGAGAAGAGTACTCATATTTATATTCTCTATATTGTAGGAATCCAAAGCTGATTCAGGAATAGTAATCAGTTTATCATAATCTCTTACATCTAAACCTTTCTCCTTTATAAGCTTAGTCAAAAAGGTTGCAGTACCGGATTTAAACCAAAAGTTTTTAAACTGTTCACTATCAAAAAAATTTAAAATAGAGTAAGGGTTGTAAACAAAATTTTCAGCATTCCAAGAGTAGCCATCATACCATGACTTAATCATCTCCATCGCTTTTTTTCTACCTATCCTAAATTTATCCTCAATATTTTTTAGATACTCTTCATAGTTGTCTGCAATCTCTTTTTCTGTATATCCAGCAATAGTAGAGTAGTTTCTATGGATTGTAATATCTGTTACATTGTTTAGGTCACTAAAGATTGATACCTTACTAAACTTTGAAATACCTGTTAAAAAGAAAAGCTTGATATATTTATCACTACCTTTAATAACCGAATAAAAGTTTTTTAAAATTTCTCTATTTTCTACAGCTTTTTCTCTTTTGGAGGATTCAACATAATCTATAATAGGTTTATCATACTCATCTATCAATATTGCAACAGGATTTTTTTTACCCATCTTCTCTATCAACTCTAGAAACATCTCTTTCATAGTAGTTCTATTAAGTTTAATATTGTACTCTTCTCCTATAGAGTTTAATCTCTTTTTAATCGCAGAATCTAAACCTACTTCATTATAATCTAGCTTTGAAAAATCTATTTTTATAACTGGAAACTTCTCCTCAAAATTCCATTTATCATAGATCCAAGTCTCTTTAAATAGCTCTTTATTTCCATTAAAAATCTCTTCCATAGTATTTACTAAAAGAGATTTCCCAAATCTTCTGGGTCTGGAGAGAAAGTAGTATGAACCGGTTGTAATAAGTTTATAGATAATCTCTGTCTTATCTACATAAATATATCCATCTTTTCTCAGTTTTGATAGTTCTTGTATTCCCAAACCTAGTTTTTTCATAGTATATTCCTAAAATATTTTATCTATAACAATATAGGGATATTTTTAATTTGATGCAAAGTAGGTATTTTGTGATTGTTCTTTTGGTACTCTTCTAGTAGCCTCAGGGTATAGATCAATGCTGCCTAAAAGCAAAAGACGGAAGACTGGAGACCGAGGACGGAAGGTGGTAGTTTGATCTCCTTATTATTTTTCTTCTTTTAATAAAAAAGAAGAAACCAAGATAGTTGAAATAACTATATCGGAACTGTTAAACTTGGAATCTTCTAATAGATGGATGTAAAGCAAACCTCCATTACCGATGGAGAGTTTTTTAGGAAATTATAAAATAGTTTCCTAAAAATGGTGGAATCGGTAGCCCGTAAAGGGCTGAGGTTGCCTTAAAAAGTCAGACTTTTGAGAAGCGAGTAGTACAAGGAATTATTTTTTTATGTGATAGGAGCCTAGTAAACCTAGATGACTTGAACAGGAAAAAGTGATGACGCAGTAATACGAAGCTTATCGAAACTCTGGGTAATATTTTATTGATTTTACACCATATATTTATTACACTTGGAGCGGATCTCTTTTTGAAGTTTATCAAAATGGATAAAGTATAGAAAGAATAGAATTTAAGTTAAACTAAAAAACTCTGTAAAAAAGCAAAAAAAGTATCTTTTTTCAGAGTATAATTAAAGATGGAGAAGTTATGAAAGCTTTTTGGAAACTTTCGCCTGTTTTGGTACTTGCAGGACTAATGATGATTTCAAATATTAAATCTCTTTCAACTTTTTTTGGATTTAGTCTTGATATCTTGATTATTGCTCCAATTGCAGTTATTTATGCAGCTATAGTTGCAATGATTACAGAAAAATTTAAATTTAATGATATCCTAAATTCGGCTGTAGACAATGTTAAGGAGATGCAACTTGTATTTTTCATTCTGATGTTTGCTTATGCAATGGCGGATGTTTTTATGGGAACAGGGGTTGGAGCTTCTATAATAAGTCTTAGTTTAAGTGTTGGAATCTCTGCTCAAACAGTAGCTTTGGTAGCTTTTTTGGTATCTTCTGTGCTTTCTGTTGCTACCGGTACCTCTTGGGGAACCTTCGCCGCTTGTGCACCTATCTTTTTATGGATGACACATATACTTGGAGGGGATATTGTTCTAAGTTTGGCAGCAATTGCCGGAGGATCATGCTTTGGAGATAATTTAGGATTGATATCAGATACAACTGTAGTAAGTTCAGGTATACACAATGTTGAGGTTACTCATAGAATGAGAAATCAAGGTTTATGGTCTCTATTCTGCTTAATCGTAGCCGGAGCTCTATTTTATGCAGCAGGAATCTCCCTTCCGGGAGAAGCTGTTGACCCAACAAAAGCTATAGAAGCAATCCCTCAAGATGTTTGGACTACGCTAGGTAAAGAGAAGCCTGTGGCAGTTGATCTTCTAAAGCAGGTTCAACATGGAGTACCTCTATATATGGTTATTCCTCTTATTTTAGTGATTGTTATAGCCTTAAAAGGGTTCTCTACTCTTCTTTGTCTTGGTGCGGGAATTGTATCTTGCTATATTTTAGGAACATTTGCAGGAACTGTAGAGGGTATAATACCATTCTTGGAGATGATTAAACATGGCTTTATAGGTGCAGGTTCTTGGGTGATAATCATGATGATGTGGGTAGCTGCTTTTGGTGGAATTATGGCAAAGATGGATGCTTTCAGACCTCTTTCAATCCTAGCTGTTAAACTATCGAGAAATGTAAGACAACTAATGTTCTGGAACGGAATTATATCACTTCTTGGAAACGCTGCTCTGGCTGATGAGATGGCTCAAATTGTTACGGTTGGTCCTATTATAAAAGATATTACAGAGGAGAATGTTGAAGGAAGTGAAGAGGATATGTACACTTTAAGACTTAGAAATGCAAGTTTCTCTTCAGCTCTTGGTATATTTGGTTCCCAACTAATACCTTGGCATGTTTATTTAAGTTTCTTTGTAGGTATAGCTTCCACGGTTTATCCGCTTCATGCATTTAGCCAAATAGAGATAATAGAGTATAATTTTATGTCTTATGTAGCTGTATTCTCTATTCTACTATTTACACTGTTTGGAGTTGATAGATTTATACCTGGTTTTGCAATTTCCAGAGAACCTAATGTTAAACTTAAAAAAAGTATAGCGTAAGATATATAAGACCATTGAATGGCAAACTAGTTGTGAACATAATCTAAGGGTAGGTTTTATGCCTACCCTTTTTTATCTCATCGAAAATATTTTTCTGATCCTTCCCAAAAAAATCATACGATATTATAAATATTTCCCGTGTAAAAGTATATGGACGATGGAAACAAACAACTCCCACCTTCCGCCCTCGGTCTTCGGTCTCCTGTCTCCCTTCTAATCTTTTAAAAACAGATCCTATTTGAAGATAACTTTACAGGTTGATCATTAATGTTATCTCATGCATGATCTCCTATTCCATTTAAAGGATAGATACCAACAACGATTACCGCCGTAGTATTTAATTAGGCAGCATTGAAACTTGTGTCTGCCCCTACTTCGGTCTCCCGTCTCCCGTCTCCCGTCTCCCGTCTCCCGTCTTCCGTCTTCGGTCTCCCCCACCACTCTTTAGATATCTCATATATTAATTTGATATAGAATATTTTTAAGCTAAAATGTATAATCAAATTGCATTTCATTTCAATAAATATTATCTTTAACAAATTAATTATGGGTGCAAGAAAGATGTAAATCCTATAATAAAAAAGGAATAAGGATTATTGTATCCTTATTTTATAATTCTTGGGATTTAAGTAATAAAAAAAAGGGCGAAACATGGAAAAGATCTATCCTGACTCCGGTTTAACATTTGACGATGTACTTTTGGTACCTCAATACAGTGAGGTTGCACCAAATCAAGCAGATACAAGTACCAAACTAACAAAAGATATAACACTGAATATTCCTATTTTAGCAGCTGCAATGGATACTGTATCTGAATCGAGGATGGGTATTGCCATGGCAAGGCAAGGAGGAGTAGCAGTAATACATAAAAATCTTCCGGCTGATGTTCAAGCAGCCGAGGTTGACAGAGTAAAAAGATCTGAAAGCGGAATGATTTTAGACCCTCTTGTAATAAGTCCCGATCAAAGCATAAAAGAGACTATGGAGATGATGGCAAAGTTCTCTATCTCCGGTATTCCTGTTGTATCACAAGGAAAACTTGTAGGTATCATAACAAATAGAGATCTTAGATTTATAACAAATTACGATGCTCCCGTTTCAGATGTTATGACCTCTGAGAACCTTATTACAGGAACTGTAGGTATCTCACTTGAGGATGCAAAGGAGATTCTTCAAAAACATAAAATAGAGAAGTTACCAATCATTGACGATGACTATTTTCTCAAAGGTATGATTACCTATAAAGATATACAGAAAAAAATTGATCATCCAAACGCATCAAAAGATTCAAATGGAAGATTGATTGTTGCCGCAGCTGTTGGTGTAAACGGTGATGATGAAAGAATCCAAAAGTTGATAGCGGCTAATGTTGATCTACTTGTTATTGATGTAAGTCACGGACATCATATCCACATGCTAAACGAGGTTAAAAGAATAAAGAAAAGATATAATATCCCTGTAATTGCCGGTAATATTGCTACTCCTGAAGCTGCTGAAGCCCTTATAAAAGCGGGTGCAGATGCTATAAAAGTGGGTATAGGACCCGGATCAATCTGTACAACGCGTGTTGTTGCAGGTGTGGGAGTTCCCCAAATTACTGCAATTATGAATGTTAGTAATCTGGCTAAAAAGTATGGTGTTCCCGTAATTGCTGATGGAGGTATAAAGTATAGTGGAGATATTGCTAAAGCTATAGCTGCTGGTGCAGATGCAGTAATGCTAGGTTCTATCTTAGCCGGTACAGATGAGGCTCCGGGAGAGATGATTCTTTATGAAGGAAGACAATTTAAAAGCTATAGAGGTATGGGTTCTCTTGGAGCGATGAAGAGAGGATCTTCCGACAGATACTTCCAAACCACTAACCAAAAAGCAGTACCTGAAGGAATCGAGGGAAGAGTTGCCTATAAAGGTAAGGTTGAAAATACTCTATACCAGATGGTTGGAGGATTAAAACAAGCTATGGGTTATTGTGGAGCAGCAAATATTGAAGCTATGAAAAAAGATACAAAGTTTATTCGTATGACAGGTGCCGGTTTAATTGAAAGCCATCCACACGATGTAACAATTACCAGAGAAGCACCAAACTATGAGGTAAAACACTAATAATGTTAACAAAAAGTTATAAAATAGATTGTTGTATAAACTCTACAATTAAGTTTGTAGAGTTTATGCGATGATTAAAAACTTTATCTGACCGGAATATTTAGCCGGTTTTTTAATTTATATAAAGAATAGGAATTAGATAAAATGGCTCAACAAAAGAGAACAGCGATTACTCCAATAAGAGAGAAGGATTACCCAAAATGGTATCTCGAGGTTATTAAAGCGGCAGACCTTGCTGAAACTTCAGATGTTAGAGGTTGCATGGTAATTAAACCTTGGGGGTTCTCAATATGGGAAAACATGCAAAGAGAACTGGATGATATGTTTAGAGAAACAGGGCATAGAAATGCGTACTTCCCTCTCTTTATTCCGTTGAGTTATCTTCAGAAAGAGGCAGACCATGTTGATGGATTTGCCAAAGAGTGTGCTGTGGTTACTCATCACAGACTGGAGCAGGATAGTACAGGAAAACTAAATCCGGCAGGTGAACTTGAAGAACCTTTAATTGTAAGACCTACAAGTGAAACCATTATTGGAGCTTCATACGCCAAATGGGTTAACTCCTATAGAGATCTTCCAATTTTGATAAATCAATGGGCTAATGTTGTAAGATGGGAGATGAGAACAAGAATGTTCTTGAGAACTGCTGAATTTTTATGGCAGGAGGGACATACTGTCCATGCTACTGAAGAGGAAGCTGTAGAGGAAACCTTAAAGATGCTTGAAGTTTACAGAGAGTTTGCCGAAGAAGTTTTGGCTATACCGGTAATTTGTGGTGAAAAGAGTGAATCAGAAAGATTCCCCGGTGCTGTAGCTACATACTCAATTGAAGCTATGATGCAGGATAGAAAAGCATTGCAAGCAGGGACTTCCCATTTCTTGGGACAAAAGTTTGCCAAGGCTTCCAAAATAAAGTTTCAAAATAAAGAGGGTAAAGAGGAGTTTGCTTGGACAACTTCATGGGGTGTTTCAACTAGACTTATTGGATCTTTAATCATGGTTCATGCCGACGATAATGGTATGGTATTTCCTCCTAGAATAGCTCCGGCTCACATTGTTATTATACCTATGTATAAAAATGATGATGATAGAAAACTTGTAATGGAGTATATTGAAAACCTTGTAAAAGATCTCAAAAAGAACAGATATCACGACTCAAAGATAAGGGTTGAGATAGATGATAGAGATATTAAGGGCGGTGTTAAAAATTGGGAATGGATAAAGAAAGGTGTTCCGTTAAAAGTTGAAGTTGGAATGAGAGATATTGAGAAAGGCTCACTGGCTGTTCTTAGAAGAGATGATGAGGAGCTTAAAAAAGAGTTTATAGATAGAGAAACATTTGTTTCAAACTTTATTGAAACACTTGACTCAATTCAATCAAATCTATTTAACAGAGCCTTAAAGCTCAGAGAGGATAATAGTATTCATATTGATTCTAAGGATGAGTTCTACACCTTCTTTACCAATAAGAATAAGAAAAATCCTGAGATACATGGTGGATTTGCTTACTCTCACTGGTGTGGAGCACCTGAGTGTGAAACAAAGATTAAAGAGGATCTGAAAGTAACTATTAGAAATATTCCATTGAATTCAAAAGAGGAAGAGGGGAAATGTATCTGTTGTGGCAAACCTTCTCCAAAGAGAGTTATCTTTGCTAAATCCTATTAGGATACAAGATAAGAGAAATTTAAAATTTAAGTTTAAAAGGTTAAAAGCAGGGGGAATAAATGAATCTTTTAGGTAAATTAGATTACGGTGACAGAGTTATAATTCCGGTTAATCCAAAAGGAAGATTTGCAAAGAAGATAGGAAAAGAGCTTAAACAACCATGGAGAGTAGATGGACTTATTGCTCACTTCTCCCACGATGATGATGATTATGATCCAAAACTTTTATTAAATGAAAAAGAAGGTTTTGTTGATGAACCAAGAAATAGATTAAAAGGAAAAACTGTATACCTTGTTGCAAGTCATCACAGTTGGAATCCTTCACTACTTTTTGAAAGGATCTGTCATACAGCTTCTCTTTGTCTTGAAAATGGTGCTGAAAAAGTAAACTTGGTGTGGACAAATGTAAGACTTTCCGGAAACCATTTAAGACCCGGAACAGGTAATAAGTTTACTCCAAAAGATATTGAAAAATATGATGGAAAAAGCTTATCTACCACTAGAATCGCAAAAAGATTTAAAGCTGAAGGCATATCAAAAGTACTTACCCTCCACACACACTCTAAAAATATTGTTGAAGCTTTTGGAGAGGTATACTTTGGCGATATAGAGAGAGGTAAAGAGTGCTTTATAGATCTTCCTGTGGCTCCTATTGTTGCTCACTATCTATACTCTTCAGGAAAGATTAAAAACAGTGGTAAAGATGCTGTATTTATCTCGACAGATGAAGGTTCCAAAGATTTGGGTGTAGATATTATGAAAAATCTTCAAAACCTCGACCCTTCTCTTAAAGATATAAGCTGGATCCAATTTGGAAAGAGAAGAGATCCTCAAACAGGTGTTTTAAAGGAGATTTTTGAAACTGAAAAATCTGAAAACTATACAGGTATTGAGGGCAAGGATAAATTTATCTTTGATGATATTGTAAGATCCTTCTCATCTATGTACGGTGTTATTGATAAGCTTGGTGGTAAAAACTATACAATGTTTGCTACCCATGCTCACCTTACCGGAGACAGTCAAAATCTATTAAGATCAGATAAAATAAAAGAGATCATCTTTACAAATACAATGACATCCAATTTAGAAAACCCCTACTATGAATATCAGTTATTTCCTAAAACAACTGTAATAAAAGTAGGAAAGTATTTAGCCAATGCTATACCAAATATTGTTGAAGATGGTAATGATCCTGACAGCTTCTATACGGCAAAATCACCTTCTGATATTAATATAATAAGTAAGTTATACGATCTAAGAAGAGAGTTTAATTCTAATAACGGGTAGATAAATTTTTAAATATAAAAAGTAAGAGTAGGGTAAAATCCTACTCTTACTTTTTACGATAGCGTATCTATTTTATATGAAGCCTCTACTATTTTTTTCTCTAAAATTGAAATATTTTCCTTAAAAAGTTTTCCACTATTTGGTAAAATAGAAACCGAATATTTTCTCCCTTGATCTGTAAAAGATATTTTATATGAGTGTAAATAGACCCTTTCAGATTCTACCTTAGATCCATACCTCTCATCTCCAATAATAGGAGAACCCAAAGATTTCATTGCTACCCTTATTTGATGTGTTTTTCCCGTTAAAATTTTTATTAAAAATAATCTTATTGAAGAGACCAAAGATCTACTTGAAAAAAGAGTAATAGCAGGATTTTTATTACTCTTTAAAAGCTTATAGGAACCACCTCTGGATTTAATCATATCCCCCACAACTTTTCCCATGCTTTTTTTGGGCTTCCTATCTGAAAGAGCAATGTAGTACTTACTCAACTTTTTATTGGTTAGGAGTATGTTAAATCTCCTTACCGATTCAATATTTTTACCAAATACAATTACTCCTGAACTAACCTTATCCAATCTGTGAAGGGTATAAAGATTATCTATATTAAATCTTTCTCTAACCATATCTATCAAACTTTTAGAATTGTATGTTGAATGAAAATTCAAATTACAATCTTTATCTATAAACAGGAAATTTTCATCTTCAAAAATTTTTCTCATAGTATCTTAAACTCAAAATTTATAAACAGTTAAAATTATATATGACAATAAGAAAAAGAAAGAGAAAATTTAATTAACTCATTCTACTTCTTGTTATTTTTAACTAAACAATTTATCTTCAAAATAATAGATAAGAGAGCTATTTTGATTATTGATTTTTTTAAATATGTATTGTCTAAAATATTTGAACTTATTGTTAGTATAAGACATTTTTTGTATGATAGAGAGCTTATAAAATCTAAGAAGTTTAACTATACAAAAATTATCTCCATTGGTAATATAAGTGTAGGTGGTACAGGAAAAACACCCCATGTTATTAAAGCCGTAAAAGATCTGAAAGAATACAAGATAGCAGTTCTTTCTAGAGGGTACAAAAAAAAGGTAGATGGAGAGGTTATAGTATACGATAAAAAGAGGTTTTCAACAGCTGAAGATGGCGGAGATGAGCCATATATGATAGCAAAGAAAAGTGGTGTATTTACAGTTTCTAATCCTAATAGATCTCAATCTCTGGGTGGAGTATTAAAAAAATACTCACCTGATTTTATTATTTTAGATGATGGTTTTCAACATAGGAAAGTAAAAAGAGATATAGATATTGTACTTGTTGATAGTATAAGATTTTTAGGCAACAAAAAGTTTATACCTTACGGAATTTTAAGGGATAGTATTGAAAGGCTAAAATATTCTGACACTATTATTCTAACTAAGGTGTCAAGAAGAGATAAAAAAGTAGATAAACAGATAGAGATACTGAAAGAGTACAATACAAATATAGTGTACTCAAAAATAGTAGCTGATAGAATTACAAACGGGAAAGATGAAATAGATATTTCAACAATAGATAAAAAAAGGGTTCTATTATTTACAGGGATTGCCTTAAGAAAACCTTTCTTAGATCTATTTTCCAAGAGTGAGAAAGAGTCTCTAATATTTTCTGATCACCATAGATTTTCCGATAGTGATATAAAAAAAATTTATTATTGTGGGTCAGGTAAGGATTATATAATTTGCACAGAAAAGGATTATGTTAATCTTCCTAAAAATATTAACAATAAAATCTATTTTCTAAAGATGGATGTGGAGCTATTTGATCTAGAAGATAAAAAAACTAATTTTAGGGATATTATAGATAGATGGACAAGAAGATAAAACATATACCTAGAATGGATGACCAATTTAATAAATGTACATTCTGCGGAAATTGCAGAGTTGTTTGTCCTACATTTTTGGTAGAGAGAAGGGAATCAACTCTTTGTCGTGGCAGAATTGATCTTATAGGTGGTGTTTTAAGTAAAAGCTCACCCATAAATATAAGTGAAAAATTTGAGCATGATATAAATATGTGCTTAAACTGTATGAGTTGTGAAGAGATATGCCCACCTAAAGTCAAAGTATCAGATCTTATTATAGCCGCAAAAGCTGATATATTCTCAAAAAGAAAAAAGCATCTTTTTAAATATTTTTTTAAGGATAGAATATTTTTTACAAAGTATATTATTTTCAAATATATACTTGGTTCAAAAAATAGGTTTAGGTTTTTATTAACAGTATACAAACAGATCTACCCCTTTCTTTACAATAAAGATTTAAAAACAAAAATAATGGGTAAAATATTACTTAAAGCAGGTACTCTAAGCAATGAAAGAAAACTACCAAAACCTGATTTCTTTGATTATAAATCATTCAATATTGAAAAGAAAGATTTCCATGTAAAGAAAAGGGTTGGACTCTTCTTAGGATGTACCGGTAAATTTTTATACAAGGAAAGAGTTAAACACACAATAAAGCTTTTAAATAACGCAGATATAGATGTATTGATAACTGAAGATTTTAATTGTTGTGGAGCACCGGCTCTTTACAATGGAGATATAAGCTCAGCAAAATCTATAGCTATAAAAAACAGTGAAATTGCCAATAGGCTAAATCAGATTAGTGCAATAATAACAATATGTGGATCCTGTGGACACATGATAAGAAATGAGTATAAAAAATTTGGAATTGAACTAAACATACCTGTTTATGATATATCTGAATATCTTATAGCCGAAAAGATAAAAGTAAAGCCTCGTTTTCCGGATAAAAAAGTTACTTATCATCACTCGTGTCATCTTTTGAGAGGAATGAAGGTTAAAGATGAGCCTATAAACCTTCTCAATAATGCTTATAAAAAAAAGTTTATAAGTTTAAAAGAGGATCAAAAATGTTGTGGAGGAGGAGGAACCTTCAGTTACTCATACTATGAAATTGCTAAAAAGATAACATCAGAAAAGTGTGAAAATATAGAAAAAACAGAAGCTGACATTTTAGCAGTAGGTTGCCCTAATTGTAGCATGAGAATTGGAGAACAAAAGATAGTTGATAACAAAGATTTTGAAATTATGCATACTGTTGAGCTTCTAGAAGTTGATAAAGAGCATTACCAAAAATAAAAAAAAGAATTTTACTTTAACCTGAGTTTGGTATAAAACTGACAGGCTATCTTATATAATAACTATAGATCGTGGGAGGTGGAAGACGGGAGACCGAAGATGGAAGATAGAAGATGCCCAAAGGGCAGATGAGGATAGAACAAACCATATCGGTTAACTCTGTCGAAACAGTTAAACAAACAGTCTTCCTCAAAGAAGGATCTAAAGCAAATCTCCATCACCGATGTATCCTCTAGATCGGAAACAACTAATATCTCGTTCCAAAAAAAGTTTTCAGATATAGCGGTGGAATCGGCAGCCCTTAAAGGGCTGTGTTACCATCATCGACAATGGTAAAGAGCTCAGGGCTTTATGCCCCAATTATGTTTTTGCTTCTTTTGGCTATAAAAGAAGTGCAATAAAAATTTTATAGATTTTTACAAAAATCTTAAAACTTTTCCCTCAGACTTTCGATAAAGTTGTATTTAGCGTGCTATTTATTATGCTAAATATTATATAAATAGTTATGTCGAATTAAGGTTACTTTAAAAAGATTAAGTTACAGATATTTAAGTCCTACTGAAAAACTTCAAGAATTAAAGATATTTTACTCTGTTTGCAACTAGAAAATAAAAGATACTATTCAAAAAAAAGGTTTATTTTAAACCTTTTTATTTGAACAATTGAAACAAGTAAAAATGTTAAAATTAAGCTTTAAGAGATATTGAGTTCTTATCAAAGTATAAAATAATCTCATCCTCATTAAGATTTAACCAGCCCTCATTATAGGCATCAAAAAGATCAACTTTACCATTTTTTAGATAAGAGTCATTTACAAAAATGAAATATGGAACACCAAGCTCTCTATAGTGTCTAATCCTAAAACTAATACAACTTTTAGTTTCAAACGATATATTATTTTTTTCTGATATCCTCTTATACATACTCCTAGCAGATTCAATACATTCGTCACTGCTTGAATCTTCAGGTAGTATAACCGCTTTAATTGGAGCTAATTTTGGAGAAAGAACAACAGATCTATTTATAACATCATAAAAACCATTCTTTCTAAATCTCTCCCAAAGTATGGCTAAAATTGTTTTCTCAATATCAATAGAAACCCTAATTATATGAGGAAAGTATGAATCTTCAGAATCCTCATACTTTAAAGTTTCCAGAATTTGCTTATTCTCTTCATTTTTAAAATCATGATCCGTTTTATTATTTATAAAACCTATCACCTCTTTTCCAAAAGGAAACTCATAGACAATATCATATTTTTCATAAAAATAATTATCAGAGCTTATATCTACTGCATCCTTTTTATGAAACCAAGTCAAATTATCGGAATTAAAACCAATAGATTTTAATTTGGTCTTAAGAATTGAAAACCAAGATTCCAACCAACTATTTGATCTCTCCGGTTTTACAAAAAACTCAATTAACTGATGTTTCGAAGGCTTATTTACAAAAATAAAATTACTAGAATCAAATTGTATCCTATCAACCTTTAAGGTTCTTCCTATTCCAAAAGGTATCTTCTTCTTATTTGCAGATGCATAGTTTTTATAGTTTAAATATACTTTAGAATCTGAATCTATCTTCTCAATGGGAATTACATTTGAAGGGTTGGTAATCATCTCATAATACCACCACTTCATAAAATTCATCTGAATTAAATTTCCATACACCCCAAGCTTCCAATACCCTTGAATACTATCTCCAAAATCTTTTACTCTGGTAAAATAATCTTTAGAGATTAAAAAAGTTTCAAACTCTACAAGCTCAGATTTTCCCCTTTTTAACAGACTGTCCAAATCCTCTTCATCAACTGTTTCATCATTTTCAAGAGATATATCTTCAAGATTTTCAATATCTAAGTCAACAGAATCACGGCTATCATCAATATTTATATTATTCATAGAAGCACCATTTTGATAAATTACACACTACAATTTAAAAAAATATTTGAACAAATAAAACAGAAAACTATTACTATCAAATATAATAATTTATAAAAAAGAAAAACAAATAAAAAAAAAGATAGCTTTTAAAAGCAAATAAATACGATCAAAATCCAAAGATAAATTTTCTAACGATTCAAAAGTTTTTCTGTATAACTAAACAAGGAACTCAGCTCAAATGGTTTTTTCAAAAATGCATCACCATATTTTTTACCTACAACTACTTTATCTCCAAAACCGGTAATAGCCAATATAGGTAGATTAGGATAAAGGCTTCTGCACCTACTTACCAGCTCAACACCTCCCATATTTGGCATATTAATATCCGTAATCATAAGGTCAAACTTTTTTTCGCCTAGTTTTTCAAGAGCATCTATACCATCTTCTGCCTTTGTAACAAAGTAACCAATATCATCAAACAACTCAAACAATAATACTCTCATACCCGGATCATCATCAACTACCAATATGTTTTTCATTAACTTATCCTGTCAAAAAATTTTGATTTTTTTATATCAGAGATCTTATAATTACCCACAGCTTTTTTTTTATTCATAAGATACAGCTTTTCACTGTTTAACATTTTTCCAAACTTCTCAATACTGTTTCTATTTCTATTATCCATCTCTAAAATCATATCTATATATCTATCATTCTCCTTGTAAGCAGATAAAAACTCTTCTTGACCAACACCTTCTTTAATCATCTCTATTTTAGCATACAAAGATGAAAGTTCATTAAAAAGAGCTTCCCTCATTTCCAAAATCTGATCAAGTAGAACATAATCACTATCAAGATCTAGTTTAGATATTTCAATGGAAGAGTCATAGATTTTAATAAGAATACTTCTATGAGATTCAATCAAAGTATATAATTCTCTATTTCCTAAACTCATCTAAATTCTCTTGCCAATTTAACAGTATCTCTTTTAACTCATATTCCAAAATATCGGAAATAGCAATATTATCTTTGTTAGCTTGAGCATCTTCCAAAGTGTTTAATGTTAATTCCAACTTATCAAGCTGATTTGATAGTGTAGAATCTAAGAAAGCAAAGCTCTCAAAATCAATCTTTTTTAAAGAAACAATTAGGTTAATACTGTAGTTAAACCATCTCATTCCCTCTATTACAGCAGCAAAATATTTATGGGAATTAAACTCATCATCCATACGAAAAGCATCAGAAGATTTATCAATATTATCCACAATGTTTGAAATATGATCCTTTAAACCTGAAATATTTTCCTCTATAAGTGTTTTTTTGAGGATAGTTTTAATGGAAACAAAATCTATCTCCTCCATACTTTTGGAAAAATATTCAAATTGAGAACCCTCCTCCATAACCTTTCCATTAATAGCTATTTCAGAAATAACCCTTTCCTCATTAGAAACACCCAAAGAAAGTTTTTCATAAAAATGTTTGAAAGTACCAATATTCGAAACATTTATCAATTGCTTATTTCCATCTATAATTAACTCCATTTAAACGCTCCTATTCCCATTCTATTGTTCCCGGAGGCTTTTGAGAAATATCGTAAACAACTCTATTTACACCCTTAACCTCATTTATAATCCTTGTAGATACCTTAGATAAAAGCTCATACTCAAATTTATACCAATCAGCTGTCATAAAATCAATGGTTCTCACAGCTCTCAAAGCAACAACATTCTCATATGTCCTCTGATCCCCCATAACACCAACAGCTTTAACAGGTAACAATACCGCAAATGCCTGACCAATTTCATCATAAACACCGGCAGCTTCAATCTCTTCAATAAAGATAGCATCTGCTCTTCTTAAAATATCACACTTCTCTTTTGTAACCTCTTCAAGAACTCTAACACCCAAACCGGGTCCAGGGAAAGGATGCCTGTTTATTATATGTTTAGGAAGTCCAAGCTCCAATCCGACTCTTCTAACCTCATCTTTAAAAAGCTCTTTTAAAGGCTCAATAATATTTAGTCTTAAATCATCAGGCAAACCACCAACATTATGATGAGACTTTATAGTTACGGAAGGGCCTCCCTTTGGACTTACAGATTCAATTATATCGGGATATATTGTTCCTTGAGCCAAATAATCAATAGAATCATCACTATCTTTTAACAATCTAATCTCATTCTCAAATGTTTCAATAAAAACCTTACCAATAATTTTTCTTTTTGCTTCGGGATCTTTAACACCTGATAAAGGCTCTAAAAAGTTGGATTCAGCATTGCTTACAACCAAATTTATATTAAAGTTTTCCTTAAAAGTTTTTATAACTTTTTCTCTCTCATTTAACCTCAATAATCCATTATCAACGAAGATAGCAATTAAATTTTCTCCTATAGCTTTTTGAAGTAAAAGAGCAGCAACAGAGGAATCTACACCACCGGAAAATCCTAGAATAACCTTCTTGTTACCAACCTCACCTCTTATCTTTTCAACAGCTTCATCTATAAAATTTGAGGGTGTCCAATCTCCAGTACAACCACAAACCTTCTTTATAAAGTTATCAATAAAAATATCTCCGTTAACTGAATGATCCACTTCAGGATGAAATTGTACACCGTATATATTTTTATCTCTATTCTTAAATATTGCAAAAGGTGTATTTGGGGTATCCCCTAACTTTTCAAAACCTTCAGGAATTTTTTGTAATTTATCACTATGACTCATCCAAACTTTCCAAAGATTATTTTTTGCAACATTTGAGAAAATTTCATCATCTTTTTTTATCTCAACTTCAGCAAAACCATACTCTCTCTTATCACTTCTCTCTACCTCTCCTCCAAAAATTTGAGTAATAACCTGCATACCGTAACAGATTCCAAGTATAGGAACACCAAGATCAAAAATACCAAGATCAGGTCTAGGAGAATCTTCGTCATAAACAGAATTTGGACCACCGGAAAGAATTATACCAACTGGATCAAGGGCTTTAATCTCCTCAATAGGGGTATTAAAGGGCTTTAACACAGAGTAAACATTTTTTTCTCTAACCCTTCTGGCAATCAACTGGTTATACTGGGAACCAAAATCCAAAATAACTATTTTTTGGTGTTTCATAAAATCTCCTATAAACTCAAAAACAACAACTATATTGCAAATTAAACCATATTATTGCAAACCCTTAATAAGTGCAAAAGATTAAACTAAACAGATCTTTTGATAATAGTTTTAGCATACTTGAAAGTAAAACTTTAATATCCTAGTAAATAATCTACTAGTAGATACACTAAACTAAGAGCAAATACAAACTCGGCTGACAATATAGCTCAAATAGTAGCATAGGGGCAAGATAAATAATGAAATTAAGTAGGGTTTAATGAAAAAGTTATAAACAAAGGAGTTCAGGGCAAAATAGATTTGAGGAGTAGAACTACAAGTAATCTCATATATATTCATCATTGAAAGCAACCTGAGTTCGGTATAAAAAGCAGAAAAAAAACAGTATAGGAATGTAAAAAATATGAGGTGTATAGCTATTTCAATTTTAATTTACTTGATTACACAATATTAATGGTATAGATTTCATTGGAATTAGGATTTAAAACTACTCTTTAAGGAGGAAAGAATGAAAAAAATTATCTATTTTATTCTAATGACAATTGTTTCATTAAGTGCAAGTAAAATGGATTATGCCACAGTTAAAGTAGATGGCGTAGAAGGAATTAAAAAACTTATAGGCTATGGAATTGATATTGACAGATGTAGCATGAAACCAAACTCTTCATTTGATAGCGTACCTGTTTACATAAACAAGAGTGATTTTGACTACTTAAAGAGTTTAGGTTACGAGGTAAAATGGACACCTGCCAATTACAGTGAAGTATCAAAAGGTTATAGAGATAACAACCAAATAGGTGAAGAGTTAGAAGAACTTGAATCCAACTACCCTGAAATATGTAAGAGATTACAAATTGGAACCACAGTAAATGGGAATCCTATTTGGGGTATGAAAATTACAGATAATATAAATGTTGAAGAAGCTGAACCAGAATTTAAATACACATCTTCAATGCACGGAGATGAGATTGTTCCTATGGAGATGTGTATGGAGCTAATTTATGATCTTTTAGAAGGTTATGAAGCAGAAAATGATACAATGACAACTCTTATAAATAATACAGAGATATATATTGTACCTCTCCACAATCCTGACGGAAACTTTGCTCACCAAAGAACAAACGCTAATGGTGTTGATCTAAACAGAAACTATCCGGAGAGAACTCACAACGATCCAAATATTGTTGGTGGATATTTTGATGATTATGGAAACACAACTCAGCCGGAAAATGAAGCTTTTATGAACTGGTTTGATGAGAGTAATTTTGTTCTTTCAATAAACTTTCACAATGGAGCTCAGGTTCTTAACTACCCTTGGGATAAAGCTGAAAGCGGAAAAGATCCTCTAAGAGAAGTTTATGCCGCTACACCTGATGATGAAACATTTATTTGGCTAAGCCATGGTTATGCAAATAGAAATCAAGAGATGTTAAACGGTGGATATGAGAACGGAATCATAAACGGTGCAAGTTGGTATCAAATAAGTGGAGGATTACAAGATTTCAACTATGCTTATCACTCAACTATGGAAGTAACAGCGGAGGTTTCCAATACTAAATGGCCTCCATTCTCAGAAGTAGCTCAACACTGGGCACACAACAGAAGTTCAATGCTTTGGTATATGGCTGCTGTACACTCCGGTATTAAGGGTATAGTTACAGATCAAGACGGAAATCCGTTAAAAGCAAATATTAGAATTGAAGGTATTGATAAAGTTTTTTACAGTGATTCAGATTTTGGTGATTACCAAAGAGTTGTAGCTCCGGGTACATACACACTTATTGTTGAAAAAGAGGGGTATGAAACATTTACTCAAGAAAATGTAGTTGTTACTTTTGATGAAAATCAAATTATGAACTCTACTGTAGTTAATGCAGTATTAACAGAGCTTGAAGATCTTGAGGCTCCTCAGGTAGTAGATCTTTCCGGAAATAAAGGTGCTATAGGTCAAAACCTTAACCTAAAACTTAAACTTAATGAGATTCATATAGTTGATGAAGTTAAAGCTACATACACTATAAACGGAGTTACAGAAGAGATTGATATGGAGCCAATGGAGAAGAGTGAGTATATCTATACCGCAGAGATTCCTGCTCAATCATCTATAATTACAGGAGATATCTCTTTCTATACAAAAGATAATCTTGGTAATGAAGAAACATTTACAGGTTATGAACTTAGTTGGCTTGAAATCTTAATGGAAGATTTTGAATCAGGTGACTTTTCAACATACAGTTGGGAACTTTCAGGAACAGAGCAATGGTTTATAGACAGTGAAGAGCAAAGCCAAGGTCTTTATAGTGCAAGATCAGGTAGTATTACAGATAATCAAGAAACTTCAATGAGTGTTACTCTTGAGAATCTGGAAGCAGGTACCATAACCTTTGATTATAAAGTTAGTTCTGAAGCAAATTATGATAAACTGTATTTCCACATAGATGGAGAAGAGTATAGTTCTTGGTCAGGAAATATTGATTGGAGCTCTGCATCCTTTGATGTTTCAGAGGGAACACATACTTTTAAATGGAGCTATGTTAAAGATAGCAGTGTTTCAGGAAACTCAGATTGTGCTTGGATTGATAATATCGTTTTCCCTCTTCCGGAGACAGGAATTAGTGATGAACTGACTCCTGATAGAGTATCTCTATCTCAAAACTATCCAAACCCTTTCAACCCTACTACTCAGATAAGTTTTTCTATACCTACGGCCTCCAATATAAACCTATCAATATTTAATGGAAATGGTCAATTGGTAAAAACTTTATTGGATACTCAAATGGCTAGAGGTGTTCATTCAGTTGAATTTGATGCTAAAGATCTAAACAGTGGTTTATATTTCTACAGATTGACTACAAATAGTGAAACTATTACTAAAAAGATGATACTTATTAAATAGTACTTAAACCTAACTTTTAAAGCTATTAAAATAGGATTTAAACAAATGTTTAAATCCTATTTTTTATATAAAACAAAATTAAAAAATTGTATTTATGATTTTTTGAATATTTAGAAACCACAGAATTGGTATATTATACACGATTAAGAATAGAAAGGAGAAAAATTTATGAGACCTCTTTTAATAGCTCTTTTAATAATGTTTTCAATATCTTATGCAGAATACTCTGTTGGAGATATTGTTGAAAACTTTAATTTTCAAAAGATCATATATGATCAAAGTGGAAATCCCAGTATTACCAGAACAAATCTTTATGATGAGATAGATGAGGAAGGTAAGCCTTTAATAGTTTACTTCTTTGATATTACATTTTCTTGAGGTTCTATGTGTTTAAAGCCGGAGGCTTTAAATCTCTTATATGCATTAAATAGTTTTGAGTATAGAGATGACATTAAAATTATAGGAGCGTGTAAAAATGATGATAGTATTGAAAATATAACTAACTTCAGAAATTTACACGAGGCAGATTACTCCTTTTCAGACAAAAACAATCTTGGCTCAAAATTTAATCTTTTTAAATCTGCATTTATAGTTGTTGATGAAGAGCATAAACTGAGATCAACATTAGGTTATGGTGTTAAAACTCCTCAAATATTACAGCTTTTAGAGGAGGCAAAAATTTTATCTCAAGAGGATATTATTGTTGAAGATTTCCAAAGTAACTTTATAATTGAATCTGAAAAAGAGATTGCTTTAGATGATATATTTTCATCAGAGTTTGATATTGCTTACTCAATCACAAAAATCTCAAATACCAATGCTGTTACTTCCCAAATAGTAGATAATACTCTTATTATTAAACCCGAAACGCCTCAGAGAGAGAGCTTTGTAACGGTAAAAGCTCAAATTGATGAAGAGAGATCTATTTCCAAAACTTTCAATATATTAAATGGTTTAGGATGTACAGTAGAAAGTTTTGAACAGGGAGATTTTTCAAGTTCAAGTTTTAACTTTAGCACTACTGAGGAGTTTCCTTGGAATGTAAACAACACCTCCTCCCTCTTTGGTGATTTTTCTGCAATGACACCTATAAACATTACTCAGGGAGAAACCTCCATACTATCAACTGAAGTAGAGATATTGGGAACTGAAAACAGAAACTTTGAGTTTTACTTTAGAGTATCTGGAGTAGAATCGGGAAATGGCGAACTAAAACTCTTTTTGGATGATGAATTTATAATGTACTGGAGTAAATCAGTATCTTGGGAAAAGTTCTCTTTACCACTTACTCCGGGAAATCATAATATTGAATTAAGGTTTTATAAAACCACGAGAGAAGAAACAGATATGTTTGCTCAAATTGATGGAATTACCTTAAATCAAAACTCAACCTCAATAGATGAGCTTTTACCACAAAAATTCAATATAAGATCTTATCCTAATCCATTTAATCCATCTACAAATATTGTTTTTAATATAAACAGAAGTGAAGAAATTTCTGTTAATCTTTTAAATGTGTCAGGTCAATTGGTAAAGAGTATTAAACTCAATGCTAAAAGAGGAGAAAACAACTTTCACTTAAATATGAACGGCTTTAATTCGGGAGTGTATATACTTCATATGAAAGATAAACAAAATAGAGTATTAGGATCTAAAAAATTAACATTAATAAAGTAAAGTTGAAAAGCTGTTAATACTATCTCCTGAAAAGTTACTTACATAAAATATTTTTCAGGAGATTTTTTATAGATAGGAGATCTAAAAATTACATGTTTGTAATAATTTCCTTTTAAAACTATAAATTAGAAACTATTTTTCATCAAACTTGAAGGAAAAACTTATGGAACAATATCTTGCAACAACAGTATTTGGTTTAGAATCTGTATTAAAAAATGAGATTTCCAAATTGGGATATAGAATCATCAAAACTGAAGATGGAAGGGTTATATATGAAGGTGATGAAAAAACCGGATGCAGATCCTCTATGTTTCTCAGAACTGCAAGTAGAATATTTAAAATCTTAATGGAAATAGATTGTGATAATTTTGATACTTTCTTTGACTCCGTAAAAAAATTACCCTGGAATGATATAATAAGAAAAGATAGAACTATAATTACAAAAGCAAGAAGTAGAGAGTCTAAACTTAGCTCTACCCCTGTTCTCCAAGCAATGGGTAAAAAGGCTATTGTTTCGCAAATTATTGAGAAAAGAGATCTCTCAAAGCTTTATGAGGGTGATGGAGAGAAAGAGGTTACTATTGAGTTCTCAATAATAAAAAACAGATTACAAGTTCTTTTGGACATTGGTGGGAAGTCACTACACAAAAGAGGATACAGAACAGAAAAAGGGTTAGCTCCATTGAGAGAAAATTTGGCTGCAGGTATATGCCAACTCTCCTATCATAAAAATATAGAAAATGTTATAGATCCTTTCTGTGGATCCGGTACACTTCTCATTGAGTATTGTATGATGAAAAAAAGAATGGCTCCGGGACTTCTTACTAAAAAGGCAAATTTTATTTCAGACTATATAACACTTTCTCAATACAGAGAGGTATACGATGAAGCAAAATCTTACATAATTGATATTGATGAGTTTTACTATGGTCATGATATTGATCCTAAAACTTTGACAGCGTGTAAAAACAATATAGTTAGAGCAGGTCTTGATGAGGATATAATCATAAGTAGAAAAGATTTTATGAAGTATAATATAAAGAATGAAAATAATCTCATTCTTTCAAACCCTCCTTACGGAAAGAGAATAGGTGAAACAAAAGATTTATTAAAACTCTACGGAAAACTTGAAGAGATGACAACATACAGTAAAAATCTAAAGTTTTCCATTTTAACCTCCTACGAAAATTTCAGACCGGATAAAAATAAAATAAAGAATAGAAAACTATACAATGGAAAGATTAAATCATATCTCTACACATCAAAATAGTTTAATAGAGAGATTGGATAAAACCTTTTTCCCTTTTGTAGAGAAACCTTTAAGATTTACCGGAACTGAAAGAAATATTTTAGTGAAGGATCATAAAAACAGAGTCTCTATATGCCTGGCTTTTCCGGATATATATGAGATAGGTATGTCCTACAATGGTTATCACATCCTATATAATGTAATCAACTCTAAAGAAAACCTTGTATGTGAAAGAACATATACACCGGAAAAAAGTGCCGGAGAGCTTTTAAGATCTTTAAATCTTCCCCTATTTTCTCTAGAATCTAAATTTGATCTTAAAAAGTTTGATTTTATTGGTATAACCATACCTTACGAGCTAAATTTCACTAACATATTGGAGATATTAGACCTTTCAGGAATACCTTTTAGAGCAGAGGATAGAGATAGTTCCTACCCCATTATAATAGGTGGGGGATCAGCCGTTGCAAACCCTCTTCCGGTAGCAGATTTTTTTGATATCATCATTTTGGGTGATGGCGAAGATATAACTGTTGATGTTCTAAATATTTATGAAAAATGTGATAGTAAAGAACAATTTTTTGAAGAGATAAACAAGATTGATTCCATTTATATACCTAAAATGAACGGTGAAAAAATTGTAAAAAAAGCTGTTTCAGATCTTAAAAATGAGAACTACGCCCATACACCTATTGTACCTATGATGGAGATAGCACACGACAGAGTGAGTGTTGAGGTAATGAGAGGATGTACAAGAGGTTGTAGATTTTGCCAGGCAGGATACTACTATAGACCTGTTAGAGAAAGATCCACAGATGATGTATTTAAACATGTTTCAACCGCTCTTGAAAATTCAGGATATGAAGAGATATCTCTTCTTTCCCTATCTACTTCAGATTATTCAGGTATAAACAACCTACTATCTAAGCTTTACAAAAAGTATTTAAACTCTAAAATAAACATTAGTTTCCCTTCAATAAGAGCTGAAACCTTCACAGAAGATATAGCTAAAATTGCAAAACTTGGAAGAATAGGATCTTTTACTTTTGCTCCGGAAACAGGCTCTTTAAAAATGAGAAGAGTAATTAATAAAAATGTTTCAAGAGAGATTATAAAAAACTGCATGGATATTATTATTCCAATGGGCTGGAGAAAGATCAAGCTCTACTATATGATAGGTCTTCCAACTGAAACTATGGAGGATATAGAGGAACTTAAAGATGAGATTTATGAGTTTGCTAACTACTCTAAAAAACATGGTAAGGTAGATTTTCACATATCTATCTCACCCTTTAATCCAAAACCTTTTACACCATTTCAATGGGTAGAACAGGACAGTTTAGAAACCTTTAGAGAAAAAATTGATTATCTATATAAAAATGTAAGAGCAAGAAATATTAGAGTTGATGCCAGAGATCCTAGAGTGTCAAAACTAGAAGCTGTCTTTTCCAGAGGAGGAAGGGATCAGAGCCATATTATTGAGTATGCTTACAGAAATGGTGCTAAATTTGATGGCTGGACAGAACATTTTAACTATGAAAATTGGGAAAAGGTTTTTCAAAAATTTGGTAAAAATATTGAAGAGCTTACAAAAAGCTTTTCTCTTGAAGATACCCTTCCTTGGGATATTTTTGATATAGGTATATCAAAAAGTTATCTTTTAAATGAGTGGAAAAAGAGCATAGAAGAGGCATCTACAGAGTTTTGTAAGAGAGGGAAATGTACTCGTTGCGGTATTGAGAAAAGATTTAATTGCAGATCCTTATTGAATGGCGAAAAAGATTTGGAAACTATAAATTTTGATGAGATAGTTAAAAATTTAAAAAAGGTTGAAAATCCTAGTGGAGAGTTTGTAATATACAAATACAGAGTAGTTTACAAAAAACTTGATAAGTTAAAATATCTTTCTCACAAAGGTTTCATTAAGGTTGTAGAAAGGGAGATTTTAAAAAATAATATTGATGTTTCCTATACCAAAGGCTTTCATCCTATACCGGATCTTAGTTTTGGTTTCCCATTGCAGTTTGGCTTTATATCCGACTGTGAGTATATGGATATATCTTTTGAAACCAATGAAGATATTGAAAATAAGATTAGATCTATTCTTTCAGATGGGTTAGAACTTGTATCTTTTAAACAAGTAAAGAGAAAACCGACTCCACTTACCCATATTTTAAACAGAACAGAGTATGTTAGTTTAAATATTGATAAAGATCTCTATATAAAAGCTAGAGAGGCTTTTAAAAGGTTTGATGAAAATACACATATTGTTAGATTAACCAAGAAGAAAAAAGAGAAAAAATATTTTGTAAAGGATTTTATTGAATCTATAAAGTTTGATGATGAAAAATGTGAAATAGTATTAGTGTTTATATATATTGAGAGTGCAACAATAAGAATGGATGAGCTTTTTAAACAACTTTTAGATCATACTAAATATGAGTTTGACAGTATTAAGTTTAAGAGGGTAAAATCCTGGTTTCTAGACAATGAAGGTAAATGCCATAATCCTATAGATTTATAGATTGGAAAGAAAATGAAAAACAAAGGTTTTAAACTAATAGCTTTTTTTATTATTACAATTTGGAGTATCCATTTTATAAATAAATTGATACCTATTGATCTTAGAAATTTTGGAATAATTCCTAGAACTAAATTTGGATCAATAGGAATAATTACCTCTCCCCTACTCCATGGCAATATCAATCATCTTATATCCAATACCATGCCTTTCTTAATATTTTCAACAATATTAGTTACTTTTTTCAGAAGGAACTTTTTAAGAATTTTCATAACAATATATCTCTTAACAGGAATATTTGTGTGGATCTTTGCAAGAGAAGCAATACATATAGGAGCTAGCAGTATTGTATACGGATTAGCAGGTTATCTAATATCTGCAGGTCTTTTTAAAAGAGAAATAATACTTATAATACTCTCCATAACTATTACAATAGTTTATGGATCCTCAATGTTTTGGGGAATACTTCCTCTGGATAGATTTATATCATGGGAAGGACACCTACTTGGTGGTATAGCCGGTGTTTTAACTGCTTATATGTTTAGAAATAAAGATGTTTAAACTAAGTTATAGAAAAGTTTATACCAAAACGGATCCAAATAGATTTATTAAATCTATAGAGGAGAACCTTTTAAAAGTTGAATCAAAACCACTTATACTATTATTAAATATAAGATCTCTACTTTTTGGAAAAGGTTTGAAAAGAAAAATTTCATACAAGCTGGATTTCAAAAAAGGTAAAACAGCCTTTTATAAGTTGGAAAAATTTACAAACAACCTTATACTTTTAAACTCATCAAATAAAATATATAATTCCTCACTACATATAATAGTTAAGCATGGAACAACTACAGAACTAAAATTTATTCAATACTACAAACCTAAAAATATTATTGGAAAAATTTACTTTTTTGCAATTCTATTTACACAATATCTATTCTTTAGAGAAATTTTTAAAAATATTCATAAAGATATAAATCAAATCCAATAGTAAAGATTTAATCAGATTAAACTTTACATATAAAAATGGAGTTTTAACATATAACTATATACAGATATATCATATAATAAATAGCCTTATTTTTATATGTTTAAAGCCTAAAAATGTAAAAAATAGGTTTTGTAAAGTTTATTTTATAAAATATACTTTTTTTTATTGACAATTACCCTATGGTTATATAATTTGTTTTTGAGGCTTAGAAATAACAAGATTATCAATAATTTAATAAAGGAGAATTGATTATGGCTAATACACCGGAAAAAGGTTATTGTGTTAAGTGTAGATCGAAAAAAGAGTTTGTTGAAGGTGAAAAAGTAACAATGAAAAATGGTAGACCAGCTTACAAAGGTAAGTGTACTACATGTGGAACCGTTATGTTTAAGATATTAAAAGCTAAATAGATTTTAATATCTTAAGATAAAAAGCCATAAGCAAAGATATTTCGCCCTAATCGCATCTATTTTTTAGGGCTTGACTTCCTTGCTCATGGCTTTTTGTTTTCTATAAATTTTTTATATTCTCCCCAAAATACTAATTAAATATAAAAGCAATAGAATATCTTATACAATAATTAAACCTAAGGATTAAATTATAACATTGTTTGTAGTAGAAAACCTGTTTCTTGCCACGAGTTTTAGGAGTAACTTTAGGTGTTTATACCCTAATTATCTTTTTGCTTTTCTTGATAAGAAAAAAGAAGAGTTTTGAGGGAGGTGAAAGCTCTTCAATATAGCTACCTATATCATTCTATTTATTATGCGAAATACTGGATAAGTAAAGTAGTTATATCGAACTCAGGTTAATTTATGTCATTTTTTCCAAATTTGTTAATGCTATCTTAAATATTAACTGTTTTGCCAAAATAAAAGTTAACAGTTTTGCTGATAGTTTTTATAATAATTTCAAAATGAATTGGGATTATT
>PDWJ01003557.1_pt1 | contig 26665 bp, 25 predicted proteins | sample 1430881 | NCBI WGS metagenome assembly PDWJ01 (sample SAMN01162460, study PRJNA174530) | Oral metagenome, whole genome shotgun sequencing project. | biome: Marine environment; feature: Marine mammal; material: Swab sample of the gingival sulcus; isolation source: swab sample of gingival sulcus...
ATTAACAAGAGTACTTTTCCCAAAAGAAGCTTATTATCAGGAGATAATAGAAGGGCTACAAAAATCAGAACAGGACATCATTGATGGTAGGGTTGTGGAACATAAAGAAGTAATGAAAAGAATAAGAAAAAAATTAACCTAAAGGTTTTTGATAATTGTTCCAAAGATATTCTATGTAAAGAATATTATTTTCAATCTTGTAAAAAAGATATATTTGCCTTACTACTAGATATTTATGAAATTCAGTGCTCTCATCATACATGCCAGAAATTAGACATTTGCTAATATAATCTACCGTTTTATCTAATTCTTCTAAAAAGTCATCTAAAACTTTAGCATCCCAATTTTCTTTAAGATATAAAATATTGCTATTGAGCTGTTCAATAGCTGTATAAGTCCAAAGTACTTTCATTCAATAAAGTATTATTGCATCAAAGTTAAAAATATAATTGTGATAAATAGATTTGTTAAATCTATTATATAAGGATAATGAAAGACGATTTTTACAAATTTCTATTTAATAGCGTTTTTACACTCAAAATAACTGCTGTATCAGACCTTAGTTGTGTCAAGTGCGACAAGAAATGTATTGCAATTATATGATCCTTTTTTCACTATAATTAATATTATGTTAAATAGAATATTTTAAATACCCTATTCCATTAATATATATATTTATAAAATAAAAGCCGATAACAGTATGTTGCATCGGCTTTTATTGTGGAAAATTTAAAGTAAGAGTTTACATATCTCTGAAGATCTTATGCATTAAGCGTTTTTTATCATTGATACTTTCTTCCATAGAGATCATTGTTTCAGTTCTGTAAACATATTCTATTTCATCAATCTGATAAATGATTTCTTTAGCATGTTGTGTATTACGTGCTCTGATTTTTGCAAAAATATTATACTTTCCGGCTGTCACATAGGCTACTGTTACAAAAGGATTTTTTTCTAAGCTTTCCAATACACGTTGTGTGTACATGGTTTTTTCCAAGAAAATTCCAATATGCGCTATAAATGAATATCCCATTTTTTCATAATCTACAGACAATGTAGCGCCTTTGATAATACCTTCTTCCTCCATTTTCTTTACACGAACGTGGATTGTCCCTGCGGATACATTTAATTTTTTGGCAATATCAGTAAAAGGTGTTCTGGCGTTGTCAATCAATGTATCTAAAATCTGATGATCAATCTCATCCATGACATATCTTTTCATTCTATTAGGTTTTTATAGGTTTTTATAGGTTTTAAAAAGCGTTTTTCAATTTTATTAAAAAAAACAAACAATTCTGCAAATATAATATATTATTTTTAAACTTAACGGTCATATTTTAAATTTTCATCATTAAAAACGTGTTAAAATCTTCTCCTTTAGCATCTATTTCCTGATGAAAATAATACTTATTTAAATCATCTTTCTCTATAATTTTTTCTTCAGGGTCAACAATACGAACTATACGACCATCTTTATATACTGTTTTATAACGCACCCCTATTGTTGATATATCACTGTTATAGAGAATGTTATGAAATTTTATATCATAAAAACATTTATCATTCATAGGAATATCAAAATAAGGTTTATAATCAGGTAGTTGCGTACGGGTAATGGTCTCAAACGCAGTAAATAAAGCCAATGTATGCAAATCCCTGATGTATTCTCTGAAAAAATCTCCCTGATAATAACCACATTCTATTAATATGGTAGGAACACCCAAATTCTGAATGGTATCTCCAAAGCAAGAATCACAATAGGTATCATTATAACGCCCTATATGTCCCTGAATATGCTTACTCAAGGTCTGCTGCATGGCCACAATAACAGACATAGCTTTGCTTCTACTCTCATTGACTGATTTTTCTTCATTATAAGCCGGTGCCAAGAATGATATACTGGCAGGTTTTGCTGTGCCATGAATGTTATAAAAAGACGTTTGATCATGGAGGTTAAAAGCAAAGTCAGGTTTTAACGTTTTGACTTGGTTATACAATATTTGAGATTCACTGTATTTTAGTTGTTTGGCATCTCTGTTTAAATCAAAATCATGAGCATTTGTTCTGGTAAAGCGTTCAGCACCATCAGGATTTAACATAGGGATGACATATATTGTTAAATGTTCTAAAAATTCAAGGTTTACATTTGTAACTTTCCTGGAGTTTACAATACTAAATACATCTAAAACACTTTTGGTTGCTGTAGTTTCATCACCATGCATCTGTGTCCATAACAGCACTTTAACTGATCCTTTACCAAATTTAACTCTGTAAACAGGACGGTTCTCCTCACTCCTACCAATCTCTTCAACGTTAAATACTTCAGGATCTAAGTCTTTAATTATTGAGGATATCATGTCATGGTTAATGTACAAGCCTGACAGACTATTCGTTTTATAGGTTTTAATCACGTTTACTAACATATATAAGCTATTTAAAGGACAAATATATATTTATAACATTTTATATGTGTAACCAATATGTTATTTATAATATTATATTTGTAAACTATTGTAGTATATATTTGTAAACCGTAGATTTAAGCAATAAATATATTTTATATTAATTATTTATATAGCATAATATCAAGTTATTAAACAGTTGTATATAAAGTTATAATTTAATATGTTTTTAAGTGCTATTTTTCAACTAAAATTTTAGACCCATGATAGATTTAGATAATTTCCCTAAAAGATTAGAGTTTGTTTTTAATCATTTTGAGCTATCAGCATCTGCCCTTGCCGATCGCCTTGAGGTACAACGCTCCAGTATTTCACATTTGTTAGCCGGAAGAAATAAACCCAGTTTAGAATTTATTGTAAAATTGATGGAAGCTTTTCCTGAATTGAGTTTTGAATGGCTGGTTTACGGACAAGAGCCCAAATTGAAAAATACTGCTGAGACGCAGAAAATCTATACAGAGGATACAGAAAGTGATAAACCTTATGACCAATCACCTTCTCTTTTTGATCAGGTGGAAGATCAAAATGTCAAAGAAGAAGAAAAAGAAGTAGAACTTGAAAAAGAAGAAAAACCTGAAAAAGAAAAAACTTTAGCTCAAGAACCTCAAATGATTCAACATTCTGATTCTTCAACTAAAGTTTTATCGCGAATTATTTTAATTTACGCTGATGGTAGTTTTGAAACGTTTAAAAATTGACTCTGGCATAAATAGGGTAATCTTTCATCATCAATCTAACATCTCTTGATACAGCGTGTAATCTGGTATCGTTTTCATGGTTAGTAATTACTCTATCAATAAGTAGTGCTATACTTTGCATATCAGATTCTACCAATCCTCTGGTCGTAATGGCTGCAGTACCTATTCTGATACCACTGGTAATAAATGGCGACTGATCGTCAAATGGCACCATATTTTTATTCACGGTGATATGTGCTTTAACCAATGCATTTTCAGCTTCTTTACCGGTAATATTTTTATTTCTTAAATCTATAAGGAACATATGGTTATCAGAACCACCGGATACCAGATGATAATCCATGGCTACCAATGCTTGTGCCAGAGCAGCTGCGTTCTTTTTGACTTGCAATTGATAATGTAAGAAATCATCAGTCAAAGCTTCATTAAAGGCTACTGCTTTTGCCGCAATTACGTGCTCTAAAGGTCCTCCCTGCATACCCGGGAATACCGCAGAATTGATATAATTGGACATTTTTTTGATTTTACCGCTTTTGAAGGTGTCTCCCCAAGGGTTATCAAAGTTTTTACCCATTAAGATCAGACCACCTCTGGGACCGCGAAGGGTTTTATGTGTAGTGGTCGTTACAAAATGACAATGTGGCATAGGATCATTGAGAATACCTTTGGCTATCAAACCAGAAGGGTGTGAAATATCAGCCATAAGAAAAGCACCAACTTTATCTGCCACTTCTCTAAAGCGTTTAAAATCCATATCTCTTGAATAAGAAGAGGCACCGGCAACAATCAATTTTGGTTTGTTTTTAAGTGCTATCTCTTCCAATTTGTCATAATCTATACGTCCGGTTTCTTTATCTACACCGTATGAACACACATTATACAGTTTACCACTGAAATTAACCGGTGATCCGTGTGTTAAGTGTCCACCATGAGCCAAATCAAAGCCCATAAAAGTATCTCCAGGTTCTAAAACTGTTTGATAAACCGCTGCATTGGCTTGGGAACCGGAGTGCGGTTGTACATTGGCATATTCAGCACCATACAATGCCTTAGCGCGTTCAATAGCTAATGTTTCTACTTCATCTACAACTTCACACCCACCATAATAACGCTTACCGGGATAACCCTCGGCATATTTGTTTGTCAAAACAGATCCCATGGCTTTCATAACTTCTTTACTCACGTAGTTTTCAGAAGCAATCAACTCTAAACCATAACGTTGACGTTTTTTTTCTTGTTTGATTAAATCAAAAATGGCATAATCATTTTTCATTAGAATATATAATTTAAATTCAATAAAATGTTCTATAATTTTAAAGAAAAAATTATTGAAGGTATATAAAGGTGGCGGTGATAAACGTATAGAAAAAGAACACAGTAAAGGTAAACTGACGGCCAGAGAGCGGTTAGACCATTTGTTTGATGAGCCTAAAACGGCTATTGAAATAGGCGCATTTGCCGGTTATGAAATGTATGAAGAACACGGTGGTTGTCCTTCCGGTGGTGTAGTCGTAAAAATTGGAAAAATATCTGGGCGTCAATGTATAGTCGTTGCCAATGATGCAACTGTAAAGGCCGGTGCCTGGTTTCCAATCACCGGTAAAAAAAATCTAAGAGCTCAGGAAATTGCTATTGAAAACCGTTTACCTATCATCTATCTTGTGGACAGTGCGGGTGTTTATCTACCAATGCAGGACGAGATATTTCCGGATAAAGAAAACTTCGGGCGTATTTTCAGGAATAATGCTGTCATGAGTAGTATGGGAATTACGCAAATTGCCTGTGTCATGGGGAGTTGTGTTGCCGGCGGAGCCTATCTGCCTATTATGAGCGATGAAGCGATTATGGTCGATAAGACTTCCAGTATTTTTTTAGCAGGCAGTTATCTGGTAAAGGCAGCTATTGGCGAAGTGATTGATAATGAGACCTTAGGAGGTGCAGACACCCATAACGAGATTTCAGGTGTAGCAGACTATATAGCCGAAGATGATAAAGATGCACTCAACAAAATCAAAACAATTGTCAATAAAATAGGTGGTTTTAACAAAGCTGGTTTTAGTCGTGAAAAAGCGCATAAACCACTGGAAAATCCCGAAGATATATACGGTATTATTCCGAATACCAGAACTGAAGCTTATGATATGAAAGAGATTATCAAACGACTGGTCGATAACTCAGCTTTTGAAGAGTATAAAAAATCTTATGGCAAAACTTTGATTTGCGGTTATGCCCGTATTGACGGTTGGTCGGTTGGTATTGTAGCTAACCAACGGTTAGTACTTAAAAATGCTAAAAAAGAGATGGAGTTTGGCGGTGTGATTTATTCTGATTCTGCTGACAAAGCCACCCGTTTCATCGCCAATTGTAACCAAAAGAAAATCCCCTTGGTTTTCTTACAAGATGTCACAGGATTTATGGTAGGTTCAAAATCTGAGCATGGTGGCATCATCAAAGACGGGGCTAAAATGGTCAACGCCGTGTCCAACTCTGTGGTGCCAAAATTCACTATTATCATAGGAAATTCCTACGGTGCCGGTAATTATGCTATGTGTGGTAAAGCCTATGATCCACGTCTTATTGTTGCCTGGCCTTCTGCAGAAATGGCAGTAATGAGCGGGTCATCTGCGGCAAAAGTATTATTGCAAATAGAAACAGCCAGTCTCAAAAAGAAAGGAGAAAAACTCACGCCTGAAAAAGAACAGGAACTTTTTAATAAAATAAAATCCAGATATGACCATCAGGTATCGCCGTTTTATGCGGCTGCCCGTCTGTGGACAGATGCAATCATTGACCCGTTAAACACCAGACACTGGATCAGTACCGGTATTGAAATGGCCAACAATTCACCTATTGAAAAATCTTTTAATATGGGGGTATTACAGGTCTGATCAGTCCTCCCCTGCTGTCGAACGATTTTTTAAATTTATTATATGAACATCAAACCGGAATTAAAAGGTTATTTTTTTGCATTGGTATCGCTTGTAGCGATGTCCAATGTGTATATTTTTAGTAAAGCGGCACTAAAAGAGATTGCTTTACCCCAATTTGGGGTCTATTGGTTTGGCATAGCTTTATTCTTTATACTGCTGTTAGCCATTTACAGAAAAACTTTTAAGACAATCATCACCTTACCAAAAAAAACAATATTTATACTATTGCTCCTGGCAGTGATTGATGTTGCCGGTACATATTTTTTTTACCGGGCTATACAATCTATAGAAAACCCGTCTATTGTGGCTTTCATAGGTAATATTTCGCCGGCATTGGTTATATTATTGAGTATCATCATTTTTAGTGAAAGGTTTAATGCACTGGAAACCATAGGGATTGTTTTAGCATTGACCGGCGCATTTATCATAAGCTATAGAGGTAATTTAGGGTTGAAAGATATGTTTGTCTATGGGACACAATTTGTTGTCATTTCGAGTTTGTTGAGTGCCACTAATGCAATCATTATAAAACACAACATCAAAAAAGTAAGTCCTATTATCCTGACTTTAAACAGAACCGTATTTTTATTTCTGTTTTTCTTAATCACGTTTCCCTGGCAGACGATGTCGCTTGAAATCCCTGTCTCTGCCCTCAAAAATACGGCATTTGGAGCTTTTATAGGTCCGTTTTTGACGGCTGTGGCCGGATTTATGGTTTATAAATACCTGCCTGTTTCACGTAAAGCCATCGTAGATAGTATGCGTGGTCTTGTCGTTCTGATAGGTGCTTACATCTATTTTGGCAGTTTTCCATCGGTTACGGCAGTCATGGGAGGGCTTATCTCAATCGTTGGCGTACTTTTTATTACGTTTGGGAAACTCAGATTAAAGGAAAAAGGTTAATTTTGCGTTGTTTTAAAACAAGAATCTACACATAGTATCAATTTTGATGATACTATAAAGACAATCATATTTAACAATTTAAAAACAAATTAAAATCAAACAATCATGAGTATTATATTAAGTGTACACGCCCGTCAAATATTTGACTCCAGAGGAAATCCAACTGTAGAGGTTGAAGTACTTACTGAAAATGGACTTATAGGAAGAGCTGCAGTACCGTCTGGTGCGTCAACCGGTGAACACGAAGCCGTTGAATTAAGAGATGGTGGCAGTGATTATATGGGAAAAGGTGTCTTAAAAGCTGTTGAGAATGTTAATGAAATCATAGCCGATGAGATCGTAGGATTACCGGTATCGGAACAAGAAGAAATAGATCAATTGATGATTGACCTCGATGGTACGCCAAACAAATCAAAATTGGGTGCTAACGCCATACTTGGTGTTTCTCTTGCCGTGGCTAAAGCTGCTGCTAAAGAAGCCGGTTTACCATTATACCGTTATATAGGCGGTGTCAGTGCCAAAACATTACCTGTACCCATGATGAATATTATCAATGGTGGGTCTCACTCTGATGCTCCTATTGCATTCCAGGAATTTATGATTATGCCGGTAGGTGCTAAAAATTTTACTGAAGCCATTAAAATGGGAAGTGAAATATTTCACCATTTGAAATCCATTTTGAAAAAGCGTGGTTTGAGTACAGCTGTAGGTGATGAAGGTGGTTTTGCTCCAACATTTAACGGTACAGAAGATGCATTGGATACCATCATGAAAGCTATAGAAGAAGCCGGTTACAAAGCCGGTGAAAATGTATTATTAGCCTTGGATGTTGCTTCTTCAGAATTTTATACTGACGGTAAATACGATTACACCAAGTTTGAAGGTGATAAAGGTGCTGTAAGAACTTCACAAGAGCAAGCAGAGTATCTGGCTGAACTATCTCAAAAATATCCTATTATTTCTATTGAAGATGGTATGGATGAAAATGACTGGGAAGGTTGGCAAGCCTTATACAAAGCTATTGGTAACCGTGTACAGATCGTAGGTGACGACTTATTCGTAACCAATGTAGAACGTCTGTCCAAAGGAATTGAACTTAAAGCAGCCAATTCTATTCTAATCAAAGTAAACCAAATAGGAACATTATCAGAAACAATTGCAGCAGTCAATATGGCTCAAAATGCCGGTATGACTTGTGTAATGTCCCACCGTTCCGGGGAAACTGAAGACAATACTATCGCAGATCTTGCTGTTGCGCTGAATACCGGACAAATCAAAACTGGATCAGCTTCACGTAGTGACCGTATGGCTAAATACAACCAGTTGTTGCGTATAGAGGAAGATTTGATGGAAACGGCTTATTATCCTCAGATAAAAGCCTTTAAAGTCAAAAGATAAGATTTTTTTAATTCATATTTATAAACCCTGAAGCCATTGTGGCTTCAGGGTTTATTTTTTAAAGTCATTAATGTTGTCTAAAGAATACTCCGCTTTGTACTAAAATCGAATTATATATAGTCATCAATCCCCATACTTATCACATCTCATCACTCTTCAGGTCAAAAACCCATGGTTTAAACCTTTGCAGTAAAAAAATTAACGTATTTTTGGTATCCTAATTTTCTTATCATGAAAAATTTCATCAATAGTTTACCCAAAGCAGAATTACATCTGCATATAGAAGGAACATTTGAACCCGAACTCTTATTTGAAATTGCCCAACGTAACAACATAGAAATACCATATAAAAATGTAGAAGAACTAAGAAAAGCTTATCAGTTTAATTGCTTACAAGATTTTCTTGACATCTACTATCAAGGTGCAGGGGTTTTACTTTATGAACAGGACTTTTATGACCTGACATATGCCTATTTTGAAAAATGTCATGCCCAGAATATAAGACATACAGAAATTATGTTTGACCCTCAAACCCATACAGAACGCGGGGTGTCATTTGATACAGTCATCAAAGGTATTTCACGGGCTTGTCAGGATGCAGAGAAAAAACTTGGCATTTCTTCATTTTTGATTATGAGTTATTTAAGGCATCTAAGTGAAACTGATGCTTTCAATACACTAGCACAATCATTGCCCTACAAACATTTGATTAAAGCCGTAGGACTCGACTCCTCAGAATTGGGTCATCCACCATCAAAATTCCAAAAAGTTTTTGAAGCTTCCGTAAAAGAAGGTTATATACCATTGGCTCATGCCGGTGAAGAAGGACCCGCAGATTATGTTTGGGAAGCCTTAGACTTATTAAAAATCAAACGTATAGATCACGGTAATAACGCCTTAAATGATGACGTATTAGTTAAACGATTAGTCGATGAAGACATTGGTTTGACGGTTTGTCCGTTGTCCAATAAAGCCCTTAAAGTACAGCCTGATTTGACTAAGCATCCTTTGAAAACAATGCTAAAGCTCGGTATCAAAGCTACCGTAAACTCTGATGATCCGGCGTATTTCGGCGGACAGGTCAATCAGAATTATATTGAGATCCAGGAAGCTCTGGATTTAACAAAAGAAGACTTATGTACTTTGGCTAAGAATTCGTTTGAGTATTCGTTACTTGATGATGAATCAAAGTCAGCACATATTAAGGAAGTGGAACATTACTGTAAAACCCATTAATAATTATGAAAATAGCCATCATCAACGGTCCTAACCTCAACTTGTTAGGTCAACGTGAAACCCGGATTTACGGTCAACAAAATTTTGAAGATTTTCTCAAATCTTTGAAAGATGCATTCCCCAAAGTTGAATTCAGCTATTTTCAATCCAATATTGAGGGCGAATTAATTGATGCATTACAAACCTACGGTTTTGATTATGATGGGATTATTCTCAATGCAGCCGCCTATACACACACATCTGTAGGGATTGGTGATGCTGTAAAAGCCATAGAAACACCGGTAATAGAAGTTCATATCTCCAATATTTGGTCCCGTGAGCCCTATAGACATCAATCCTTTATCTCACCCCATGTGAAGGGTGTGATTGCCGGTTTCGGATTGGATAGTTACAGGTTGGCCGTGGAAAATTTTATTACGTAATAACCATCGCCTGATAAGCAATCACTGTGTCGTAACCTTTTGATTTAAAGTAGTTAACCGTATCTGTTCCTCCGGATGCCAGAATAAAATCACCACCCCAGGCGCCGAGGCTTTTTAGCTGTCCGTCAAAATCAGGGAATTGCTCCTGAACCACAGGACGGTTTAAAACTGAAGCTAACAGACTTTCGTGTGCTTTCAATAATTGATTAAACGTTTCTAGACTTTGCGCTTTTAGAATTGATTGTGTCAATTCATTGACCGAAGAAACAGCCAGTTGTTTATCGGTTTTCCGGTCTTTATAATGCTTTATTTCTTTGGAACTCGTTTGTTTTTGGTTGAGGTAAACAAAATACAAACGATCAGCAAATGACGGATTAAAATCCACTGTTTTTACCAAGGGTTTGCCGTGATCCAATTGATACAATAATGGTTTAGTATTCCCGGCACAGGCTAAATCATAACCACTACCTCCCATCGTCTTTTGCAGTAAACTGTAAGGATCAACGTCTAACCATTGAGCTAAATTATAAATCATTGTTGATGAACTTCCTAAACCCCATAAGCGTGGAAAATCTAAATAAGTCTTAATGTCATAATCTGCATACAGGTTTAAAGCTCCGGGATTCTGCTTTAATACTTCCTGAAAGAGTTGTTTGAGCAGTGTTTCTTCGGGTCTGTCAGCCTTATCTAATCTTACAGGTAGCTGAAATTGACAGGACAACCATATTTTATCATCTGAATCATAACCTGTCCAAAACACCTGACCACTCCCCTGTTGTTCTGTTACGCTCATTCTTTGACCGTATCTGACAGGTAAAGCCAAAGCCGTCGCACCGTCTAAAACGAGGTATTCAGCAGTTAAGAGAAGTTTGCCGTTGGCTCTGTATGTTAATTGATTTTGAATGGGTTAAAAATTTGAATGGATTGTTAAAATCAATGATTAGCAATGATCTCAATTTACAATAACCTAATCAATAGGTTGTCTCAGTTCATTAAATTTATCAATCACTGCTTTATGTGACACTGTACGGTTTTCAAAATAAGTAATCAATTCTTGTTTTTCTTTGTCGGTAGCATCTAATTGCTTAATAATATTGGTTAAATGCAATTTCATATGTCCTTTTTGAATCCCTGTTGTCGTCAAGGCGCGTATTGCCGCAAAATTCTGAGCTAAGCCGGCAGCAGCTATGATTTGCATTAATTCCTCTGCTTTTGGTTGCTGTAAAATTTCTAATGAGAGTTTTGCCAATGGATGCAATCTCGTCAATCCGCCTACTGTTCCCAGAGCTAACGGCAAATCTAACCAGAACCTGAATTGACCATCTACAATTTCTGCATGACTTAAACTGCTGTATCTGCCATGACGTGCAGCATAGGCATGTACACCGGCTTCGACAGCTCTGAAATCATTACCTGTAGCAATCACAACCGCATCTACCCCATTCATAATACCCTTATTATGCGTAACGGCTCTGTAAGGTTCTACCTCGGCTATTTTAACAGCGTCAACAAAACGCCGAGCTAATAACTCTGAATTTTCTTGATATAAATCCTCAACTTTACAACTAACCTCTGCTCTGACCAGACATTGTGGTACATAATTGGACAAAATACTCATGACTATCTCAATATCAGGTCGTTTAAAGGCTTCTGCGATGGTCTCCAGACATGTATTGATAAAGTTGGCTCCCATACTATCCTTTGTCTCAAACGTGACATTAATTTGGTAATAATGCTCTAATTCCTTGGTTTTATCTATCAATTCTAAATCAATAATACCTCCACCCCGCTTACGCATATTCTCGGTAATGGGTTTAGTAACTTCAAGTAAATGCGGTTTGATTTTATCAAAATAAAACCTCAATCCATCACTATCTCCCTTGTATTTAAGATGTATTTGTCCAGATTTGACCGTGCCTAAAATAGTGGTCTTAATACCTCCGCGAAAACTCCAGAATTTTGCGACCATAGCTGCTGCCGCCACAACTGAACTCTCTTCTATCGCCATAGGAATGGCATAGGTTTTACCATTGATGACAAAATTTGGCGCTATGCCATAAGGCAAATAAAAATTTGAAAGGGTGTTTTCAATAAAATCATCACAGAAATAACTTTAGACATATCCTATTGGTTTGTTTGAACTGACAAATATCCTATTTTTATCTTTAAAATACAGTATTTAATCATTAAAATTCAATGGTTTTATCCCGCTTTATTCATGTCATTAGTTTAGTGCAGATGTAAGTCATCCAATCCGAATTATTCACCTAAAAGATATGCTGAGTAAATGACAAACAATACCCCGAGATTTGCTATCTGTTTTTATGACTATTTTATCTGTATATATTTGAATATAATCTACTTATGTATTACGATTAAAAAAGTGTGATGAATAATGCGGCTTCTATAATTGAGTTTATGCTAAACCCTACGGCAGTAATGTGTGATTTTGTCAATTAGGAGTGACTGTTTTGAGTTGACATTTGATAAGCTCTGGGGGTCATAGATTTGATTTTTTTAAAAACTCTGATAAAGTAGGATATATTGTTAAAGCCACATTGTAGGGCAACTTCTTTAATGCGTTTGTTGGGGTTCTGCAATAAAAGTGACGCACGTTTAATTCGTTCCTTATTAATGAAATCAATAGGAGACATCTTAAATTTTTCTTTAAAAATTCTATAAAAATGTGATTCACTTAAACACACTTTTTCACTTAGTTCTTTTATAGTTAAGGTCTGATCCAAATTCTGATGTATATGTTGTACCGCATAGGACAAACGGTCATGGACTTTTGATTGGGTAAAACTCTCATGACATTTCTTTTTAATATTGATTTTAAGAACCCTTATAATTAACTCTTTGACCATGAAATCAACAAACACATCTTTAGAAGGGTGATTCTCTGAAAAAAGATATAACAGGCGGTGAATAATCTTTTGGATTGGCCGGTTATTGGTTAAATGAAAATTACAGCCAATCACGAAGTCTTTATCATTTCTTTTCGGTTGTTCTTCTTTGAGAGCATTAATAACTTCAGAAACTTTCTCCTCAGTAACCATTAAAGTAAGGAAACGTGCAGGGTGATCACTGTCTGCTTCCGGAAGACCTATGTACATCAGTTCATTAGATGACACAATAAATGTTTCACCGGTTAAAAATGTAAAAGGTTTCATCTTATCCACACGCATAATCATTTTGCCTTCCAGTATGTAAACAAACGTCAACCGGTTAAATTTAAGCAAGAATTGATTAATACATTGATTTGTTTTAAATATCTGAAATTCAACACTATCTGATCTATAGATAGTTTTGTTTTCAATCAAGAGTTCAATTCTCCTCTTATTAATAATTTTACTTATTAAAGCCATTAATATTAATTAATACGCAATAAACAACAAACAAAGTTAGTAAATAAATAAAAAATAAGGTGTAAAATTATAAAAGAATTGTTTTATTATTTAATAGGATAGTGAAACTCTATCAAGAGTTATAAACTTAACTTTGTTAATTATAGGCAACTTAAAATTAAGTATTTATGAAAGCATTAGTTTATCATGGCGACCACAATATCGCTTTAGAAGAAAAGCCAAAACCCAGTATTCAAAAACCAACAGATGTTATTGTTAAAGTCCACAAAACGACTATTTGTGGTACTGATTTAGGTATTTATAAAGGCAAAAATCCCGAAATATCAGATGGAAGAATTCTAGGCCACGAAGGGGTGGGAATTATAGAAGAGGTAGGTGAAAGTGTATCTCAATTTAAAGTAGGAGATAAAGTATTAATCTCATGTATTACCTCTTGTGGTTCTTGTAATTACTGTAAAAAACAAATGTATGCACACTGTAAAGACGGTGGTTGGATCTTAGGTTATATGATTGACGGACTACAGGCAGAATATGCCCGTATTCCTCATGCAGATAACAGTTTGTATAGAATTCCTGCCAGTATAGATGATGAAATCGCTGTTTTATTGAGTGATATTTTACCTACAGGACACGAGATTGGCGTACAATATGGTGATGTAAAACCCGGTGATGAAATCGCAATTGTTGGAGCTGGTCCTGTTGGCATGTCTGCCTTATTAACCGCACAATTCTATTCACCTTCAAAAATCATTATGATAGATTTAGATGATAACCGTTTAGCATTAGCCAAAGAATTAGGTGCAACTCATACCATTAATCCGGGTAAAGAAAATGTAGAAGAACGGGTCAAAGAAATTGTGGGTGAAGAAGGTTTAGATACAGCTATTGAAGCTGTGGGTGTTCCGGCTACATGGAATATTTGTCAAAGAATAGTCAAACCGGGAGGACATCTCGCGAATGCCGGTGTACACGGTAAATCTGTGGAGTTTGAAATTCAAAAATTATGGATTAAAAATCTGACCATTACTACTGGCTTAGTAAATACCAATACTACGCCAATGTTGATTAAAGCCGCTTCTACCAATAAGTTGCCTTTACACAAAATGATAACACACCATTATAAATTGGGCGAACTGGAAGAAGCCTATAAAGTGTTCTTAAATGCAGCAGAAGAAAAAGCCATGAAAATCATTATCACTAATGATTAAAAAGAAAACAAAATAATAATTACATTAACAACTATCAGGTCATTCCTTATTAATAAGGAATGACCTGTATTTTTTTCAATTCTATGTTAAAAATAGTATAACTTCACTAAACCTTCAATCATAAGATTAATTATAATGTATATTTGTAATGTTCAAAATGCATTGAAATAGCCTTATTTCTTTTGCGGAGCCACTAAAAAATGAAAATAATGTCTTTTAAGAACAAAAATTACATTCTGTTATTAATATTATTGGTTCCCTCTCTTATTTTTGCCCAAAATGAAAAGAAGATTTACAACATCAAGAAAACCTCTTCCCCTCCAAAAATAGATGCCTTTTTTGACGATTCTGTCTGGCAGAATGCCGAAGAAGCTAAAGATTTCGTCATGTTCAGACCCGGAAACGGAAACCCTGAACCTGAAGGCAAAAAAACTGTTGTCAAATTATCCTATGACAATTTGGGATTGTATGTGGCTGCAACCATGTATGATAATGAACCGGAAAAAATAGACCGTCAGTTTTCAACCAGAGATAATATTAGCCAAGCGGATTTCTTTATCATAAGCATAAACCCTTATAATGACGGGGTCAATGATTTAGAGTTTTACGTCAATAGTGCCGGTACACAAGCCGATGCCAAAGTTTCAGCAACCAATGGTGAAGATTTGAATTGGAGTGCCGTATGGAAAAGTGCAGCACGCATTACAGAAGAAGGATGGATGGTGGAAATGCACATTCCTTTTTCTGCTTTGCGTTTTTCTAATACTAATGTAAATAATTGGGGGGTAAACTTTCACCGGAAAATAACGAGTACAAAAGAACAATATACATGGAACCCTATTGACAAAACCAAAGGAAATATCACTGAGCACTCCGGTCTGCTCCAAGGACTAAAAGACATTAATGCTCCTATCCGGTTGAGTTTTTACCCTTATGCACAGGCCGGCGTAGACCAATATAAAGGGGTCTATGCTTCAATTATTAGCGGAGGTATGGATATCAAATACGGCATCAATGAAAGTTTTACACTGGATGCTACACTTATACCTGATTTTGGTCAAACAGAATACGATGATGTTGTCTTAAACCTAAGCCCTTTCGAACAACAATACGATGAAAAACGGGCTTTCTTTACAGAAGGCACCGAATTGTTTTCAAAAGGCAATCTACTGTATTTCAGACGTATAGGACAAACACCCATTGATTATTACAAAGTTAATGATGCCTTGGATGACAACGAAATAATTATTGAAAATCCGGATAAAACAAAGTTGCTCAATGCTATAAAATTCAGTGGCAGAACACATTCCGGTTTAGGTGTCGGAGTATTTAATGCCATTACTCAAGAAGCCCATGCCATTATTAAAAACGAGGTGACCAACACCGAACGTAATGTTCTAACAAGTCCCTGGACCAATTATTCGGCTTTAGTCCTTGATCAACAATTTAAGAACACCTCCTCACTTTCTTTCGTCAATTCAAATGTGATGAGGGGAGGATCTTACACTGATGCTAATGTGTCTTCTGTTTTAGCAGATATACGTGTTTTAGATAATAAATATTCTATAAGCACAGACCTGAGTCTGAGCAATACTTTTAAAACAGACCAATTAGAAACCGGTTTTCAGGGTGATCTGAGTTTTGCAAAAATAAGTGGCGCTCACAGATTTAGTATATATGCAGACTTATCTGATAAAAAGTATAATAAAAATGACTTTGGTATTCAGGATTACAACAATTTTACTTCTACATACCTCAATTACAGTTATAGGATTTTTAAACCTACCAAATACTTCAATCGGTTTTCCATTTTTATGAATTTTGGTTACGATAGGCTGTACAAGCCCTCAATCTACACCGGAAGTCATATGCATGTAAATGCGAGATTCACCACTAAAAAAGAGTTTTCGTTTGGTGGAGGATTTAACTTCAGACTGGGTGAAGAAAAAGACTTCTACGAACCAAGAGTAGACGGCAGATTCGTCATATACAATCCTGCACAAGGTATTTTTACATGGGCTTCTTCAGATTACAGAAAACGATTTGCCTATGACATTAATTGGTCTTTTTTTAAAGAAAACTCCTCCGTACTACCTTATCAAGGTCTGGGTCTGGAACTATCACCCAGAATAAGAATCAATGATCATTTCAACCTGAAATTTCAATTCAGTTATAACCACTCTTCCAATGAAAAGGGATTTGTAAACGTGGTAGATGATGCTATTATCTTTGGCAACAGACAGGTAAAAAATTATATAGGCTCTAGCAAGATTACCTATAATTTTTCCTCCAAATCTGCCCTGAATATTTCAGCAAGATACAATTGGACACCTGTAAAGTATGACGATCAATTTTATGTGCTTAACCATGACGGAACTTTATCAGAAACGTCCTATGCGGTCAATCACAATATCAACTATAATGTTTGGAATTTTGATCTCAGTTACAACTGGGAATTTGCACCGGGAAGTCAGCTTACAGTTTTATACAGAAATACCATTCAGGATAGTAATGAATGGGCAGATATAGACTTTAACGCTAATTATAATGCGTTTTTCAGCTTGCCGTTTAACCATCAATTGTCTATAAAATTCATATATTACTTGGATTACAATACTTTGAAAAATATATTTTAATAAAATTTGTTAAAAGACTCCTGCTTTTGATTAAAAATTGTAATTTTAGACTTTCAAAAATAAATTATAAAAACTATACATATGCACACAAAACTTTTATATTTAAGTGATCTTAAATTTAATCTGGATGTTTGGAAACGTGAATTGAAATTTCATAAAAATGAAATCCATGAATTTGAGGAAAAATTAGAAGATATTGCCGCTAGAAACCCAGGGAAAGATGTTATGGCAGCTCTTGAAGGCTACCAAAATAAAATTATACGCGAAAGAGAAGTCATAGGACGATTACTCCAAAAAATACGTAAAAAAAGAAGAATTATAGAATCTACTGATATCAATGAGGAAATAGATGGAAGATTACGTGTAGAACAACATCCATTGAGAGACGACATGAAAATTTATATAAAATTACACTATGAGCTTAAGGAAGAGCTTATGGATTTCTTACTCAGATATCTTTAATAGTTGATACAATCTATTACAGTCGGAGTGTAAGGTTACACTCCGACTTTTTTTTTACTTTTACAGATGACCAAAAAAGAACGAGCACAAATAGTCATTGACATTTTAGAACGCATCTACCCTAGTGTTCCTATACCACTTAAACATAAAGATCCTTATACCTTACTCATTGCTGTACTCCTATCTGCCCGAAGTACAGATGCCAGAGTCAATGAAATAACACCGCTGCTTTTTGACAAAGCAAACAACCCTTATGACATGATAAAATTGAGTATTGAAGAGATCAGGTCTATTATAAAACCGGTTGGGCTTTCTCCTTCTAAAGCAGCAGGAATTCACGGTTTATCGCATATTTTGATTGACAAGTATGACGGTAAAGTCCCTTGTGATATGGAGGCTTTGGAAGCATTACCGGCCGTGGGTCACAAAACGGCAAGCGTGGTGATCAGTCAGGCTTTTGGTGTGCCCGCTTTTCCTGTGGACACACATATCCACAGACTGATGTACCGATGGAATTTAAGCAATGGCAAAAGCGTTACGCAAACAGAAAAAGACGCCAAAAAAGTATTTCCAAAAGAATTGTGGAACAAATTACATCTACAAATCATTTATTATGGCAGGGAGTATTCTCCTGCCCGCGGCTGGAATAAAGATAAAGACGAGATTTATCAGGCTATCGGTAGAAAAAATCTATAAGAAAAACCACCTCACAGGTGGCTATTCTTAATTCAAATGCAGTTCTATGGGATAATTAGTTTTGGTCATTTTAACCACATGGAACGATTTGGAATAATCTAATAAAAAACGAATAGTTGATAATTTTGGTGACAATATTTTGTCTGTTTTCTTAGTGTAAAATTTCATCATAAATCCTGTGTTTATAAAAAAAACGGACTTGTGATGATAATATTGTCTAAGCTTGTAAAATAATTCTGTGTTTTTCAATGAGTTTCCTTAAATTCAGCAATGCATAACGCATTCTTCCTAAGGCTGTATTGATACTAACATTAGTTTCTTCGGCTATTTCCTTGAAGCTCATATCTTTATAGATTCTCATGATTAAAACTTCCTTTTGGTCGTCGGGTAATTTTTGAATCATTTTCCTTAAATCCGAGAAAATCTGCTCTTTGATCATTTCGTTTTCTGCTGACAGTTCGCCATCTGCAATAAAACTGAAAATGTCAATATCATTACCCAATTCTACAGCTTGTAGTTTGTTCCCTTTTCGGTAATAGTCTATAATCAGATTATGTGAAATACGTAAAACCCAGGGTAAAAATTTTCCTTGTTCTTTATAACTACCCCTTTTCATCGTTTTTATAACCTTAATAAAGGTTTCCTGAAAAATGTCTTCCGCAATGTCTCTATCAGAAATTTTATTGTATATAAAACTGTAGATTCTGTTCTTATACTTGTAAATTAATTCTTCCAAAGCCGATTCATCTCCGGCAATATAGGATTTGATTAACAAAGATTCGTTGAATACTTGCATAACTTTATAATAATTAAAGTCAAGAGATTACTCTCAACTATTCGTTTATTTATTATTGGAGTAGAGTTATGCTATAAGGATGGTTTTTTAATTTCTTAACGATACAAAGTTAAATAGTTTTTTCAAATATCAAAATTATTGTCCAAAAAAAATAAAAATTTGTTAATTATTCATCAATTCTTAACGATCAATATTTACTAATGAACACTAATGATACTAACCAATCACACCTTGCAAAAGCGGGCGTATTGAGAGTTTACTGACTAAATCAATAACTCTCCGGTTCAATAAAATATTTACATCAAAAACCTTGCCGTTTTTTGATTAAACAAAGGTTAAAATTCTCACTTTAAATCCCTTATTTTAGTCAGAACCATGTCATTTCAAAACTTATAAAACTATAATGTACTGTAGATATAATCCATATCTACAGAAGTACGAATCAAAGCAGCCAGTTTATCGTACTCCTTATCTTTAAAGGCTTTGTAATTCAAATCAATACTTATATCGGGATTAATCTGTTTTAAAATATGTTCAACGACTACAGCATTATCAAAAATCCCATGGATATAAGTTCCCCAGACCTTCTCATTGAGCAGAAAGCCATCGACGCCATGAGCCGTTTTACACAGTGGACGTTGCGCATCCAGTTGGGTTTCTCCCATATGTATTTCATAACCGGAACAAGTTTGGGGAGTATTTAAAAAAGTAAATTGAGTTTGCTCTGTTTTTTTAGATTTTGTCAGGGTGGTTGTCATGGGTAACAAATCAAGCCCCTCTACCCTATCTCTGGTAGTTTCCACGTGATAAGGATCTCTTATCTCCCGCCCCATCATTTGATAGCCGCCACAAATACCATAGAGTTGCTTGCCGGAATCAACATGTTTTTTAATGACATAATCAATCCCTTTTTCCTTGAGGTACTCCAAATCCTCAATCGTATTTTTACTTCCGGGTAACATGATGATATCCGCCTTGGCTATTTCATCAGGGGTATGAGCATAATACAAGTGTACTTCAGGAACAAACTCCAGATTATCAAAATCTGTAAAATTGGACATACGCGGTAATAAAACAACTGCAATATTGATTTTTCCGTCTTGTGCTGTAGCCTTTTTGTTATCGATGACTACAGAGTCTTCCTGCTCCGTATAAATATCCCTGAAATAAGGAATAACCCCTACTACCGGAACTTTTGTCAACTCATACAACATCTTTCTGCCTTCATCAAATAAGGACAAGTCACCTCTGAATTTATTGATTACAATCCCTTTTATCAAGGCTCTTTCTTCCTCTGGCAATAATGCTAAGGTCCCGTAAACACTGCCAAACACACCACCTCTGTCAATATCTGCCACCAGATAAGTAGAGGCTTGTGTAGCAACTGCAATTTTCATATTGGTTATATCCTTATCCCAAAGGTTGATTTCAGAAATACTGCCGGCACCCTCTATAACAATAGGATTATAGGTATCAGAAAGGGTCTGATAAGCTTTAATAGCCTCCCGAAATAACAATTGTCTGTCTGTTTTAAAAAAATAACTTCTCGCAGATTGATTACCTGCCGGCTTACCGTTGAGTACTACCTGAGATGTTTTATTACTCGTAGGTTTGAGTAATATGGGATTCATTTCTACCCTGCAATCTATTCCTGATGCCTCTGCTTGCATAGCCTGAGCCCTTCCTATTTCTAAACCATCCGGTGTTACATAGCTGTTTAAAGACATGTTTTGCGCTTTAAACGGCGCCGGTTGATAGCCGTCTTGTAAAAAAATACGACAAAAACCGGCATTGAGCACAGATTTACCTACATCTGAACCGGTACCTACAAACATAATAGGTTTGAGTGATTGTTTCATATACATCTTGATTTAGAGTCAACCGAAAAAGTTCTGTAATACAACAATCTTCCGGCTATAAACATTAATGACCTGGTATTTTGTTTAAACAAATAAAAACGCAAACCGTTGATTACATGATAGTATAACACCTTTTCTACAAAACCTACAATAATACTAAAAAAGAATGTAATCATCTACACCAACACCAATTATACAATTTAATATAAATATGTCTTATAGTTCATTTGAATATAATCCTTTTATACATTAAGATTAAAAAGTGTGATTAATAATGCGGGCTAAGGTTATTTTAGTAATTTTGCTTTGTAATTAACTAACCTAACATACACCGAATGATGTACCGTGTACTTATACGTCCTTTACTTTTTTTGATTGACCCTGAGCGTATTCATGATATTTTATTTTTTTGGTTTAAAAACCTGCAACGCCTGCCCTTATGTCGCTCATTGTTTTCAAGTATTTATAAGGTCAAACACCCAAGTCTGGAACGTGAGTTGTTCGGAATAAAATTTCCTAATCCCGTAGGACTTGCCGCAGGATTAGACAAAAATGCTGAAGCTATTGACACATTAGGAGCCTTAGGCTTTGGATTTGTAGAAATAGGAACATTGACACCGGTAGGACAACCAGGTAATCCTAAAAAACGAATTTTCCGCTTACCTGAAGATAAAGCCCTTATAAACCGTATGGGATTTAACAACAAAGGGGTTGATGAAGCTGTCAAACATCTCAAACGTAAACGTTCCAAAGTGATTGTAGGCGGTAATATAGGTAAGAATAAGAATACACCCAATGAGGAAGCAGTTAATGATTACATCAAAGGCTTCAACACATTATTTGAATATGTTGATTATTTTGCTGTAAACGTCAGCTCCCCTAACACCCCCAATTTAAGAGCTTTACAGGACAAAAAACCTTTAAGCAATATACTAAACAGCCTACAAGCCATTAACAACACCAAGTCTCAACGCAAACCTATTCTTTTAAAAATCGCTCCTGATTTAACAGATGAACAACTGTTGGACATTATAGATATTGTCAACGAAACTAAAATAGATGGTGTAATCGCCACTAACACAACCCTAAGCCGCGATCATCTCAGCACACCTCAGGATAAAGTAGAATCTATGGGTGCAGGAGGATTAAGCGGCAAACCACTGAGCAATCGCAGTACAGAGGTTATAAAATTCTTAGCTGAAAAATCAAACAAATCATTCCCCATTATCGGTGTGGGGGGTATTCATAGTGCGAAAGATGCACTTGAAAAATTAGATGCCGGCGCAGATTTAGTACAACTTTATACCGGGTTTATTTATGAAGGGCCTGGATTGATCAAAAGAATATGTAAAGCAATCATCTAAACAATTAATTATAATTCATTAAAAATCTATTGTTTTTATTAAAACTTAATTATGAAAGAATACAAATTTATACATCAGAAACTAACCCCATTTAAAAAAGACGCTGATTTTGAAGCGCTGCTCAATTCATATGCCAAAACAGGATGGCACGTCGTCAATATAGTCGTACATAGGGGTCTTCTCAAAGCACTTTTAGAACGCGAAAAAAAGGAAAAATAGCGCCTGTCACGGGGTTTTGTTAATTCTTAAATAGTAGTATCGACTAATTTTACCAATATAATATATATGAAAAGGATTTTACTCTTATTATTTTTAAGTCTATGCGTTTGGAATATTGTTGCACAGAATTATACTGAACAAAACCTCAATATTCCAGTTACCCGGGACAGTATTTACGGCACATTATTGATCCCTAAGAATATTGTCAAACAAACCTTAGTTATTTTAATACCGGGCTCCGGACTAACGGACCGTAATGGTAACCAAGCCGGATTACAGAACAACAGTCTTAAATATCTTACAGAATCCTTATCTGAGCAAGGTATATCAACTTACAGGTATGACAAAAGCATCATACACCAGTACAAACAAAAAGGGTTTAAGGAAGAAGAAGTCGATTTTGATAATTTTATCAACGAAGCCAAAACTGTAACAGATTATTTCAAAGCTCAAGGCGTTTATAATAAAATTATTCTAGCCGGACACAGTCAGGGTAGTCTGGTTGCAATGCTTGCCACTCCCGGAAAGGCTGATGCTTATATTTCCCTATGCGGAGTATCACAGTCTTTAGACGTGGCTTTGGCCCAACAACTCCACCAGCAATTACCACAATATGACCAAGAAGTCTACAACATTCTCAAAGCGCTTAAATCCGGAGAGACGGTAAAAGAGATAAACCCTACACCTCTTCTGTCTATATTCAGACCTTCAGTTCAGCCTTTTTTAATCAGTTGGATGCAATACAATCCTGAGAATTACATTACAGATATTGAAGTTCCAGTATTAATTGTAGGTGGTACTAAAGACTTACAAGTACCGGTGTCTGATGCTAAACATCTGCACAGTTTGGCAAAAAACGCTAAACTACTGATTGTAAAGGATATGAATCATGTACTTAAAATCATAGAAGGTCAAGATCTTGAGAATAAGATGTCCTATATGAATCCTGATTTACCTGTTGCAAAGGCGCTTGTTCAAGGGCTATTAGACTTCATCAACAATTTGTAATATATCGCGATTAACACCTATACTTTACAAAGTGTAAGAATTGTCAGTGGTCGTAGAAAAACGTTTCCTTTTCACAAAAAACAACCCTTCACACTACCTTTATTTACAATCCCTAAACCATAAAAAAATCATCTTCATAACAGTTCTCCAAACCTTTTTACCGGATCTTTATAAATAACAGCCAATTTTAGACCTTAATTCTCAAGTGGTTTAATTTTTTTTAAATTCCTACACCAATTAAACTGTAAATATTTTATTTACAAATCATTACAAATAAAAATTCAGGGTTTAATTAAATAACAAATGAGTAAATAAACACTTTTGGAATCAAAAGATTGAATTAGATAGTTAAATTTTTTACAAAAAAATTGTAAAGGAATTGTAAATTGTTTCAAAAAAAGTGTACATTTGTTCATTATAATCTATTAAATATTTTTATCATGAAAAAAGTTTTACTTTTATTTTTATTTTGTTCATTTTTTGTAGCACAAGCTCAAGTCACTACATTATTTGAGGATGATTTCGAATCTTATACTGCTACTGACAATGTCGGAGAAGATACTGATATTCCGGATACTTATATGTCTTATGATGTAGATGGTGATGGCTATAATTGGGGTCTTGCTAATGTTGCAAATTTCACACAAACAACTATCGCTGATATGTATTCAGGTAATTTTATGATTTCAGCCTCATATATCACTACTGGTGCCGGAGGTAATGGAGGAGTTGGAGCAATTTCACCTAACAATATTCTTGTATTTCCTATGATGAGTATACCGGCCGGTGCAGAAAATGTTGTTTTCTCATGTACACTTGGTTCAGGAACAGACCCAGATTATTTTAGTGAGCATTATGCTGTTACTGTAACAACTGAAAACACACAAGATGCTATCTTAGCGGCTACGCCTGTTCTAGAAGCAACATTGCCTGCTGTGGGAACAGAAACGGTTACTTTTTCTTTAGATGATTTTGCAGGACAAGATGTTTATGTAGCCTTTAGACATTTTAATACTACTGATCAATGGATATTAGGTATTGATGATGTTTCCGTAACATATGGAGCAACAGGTTCTTTAGAAGATTTACAAGCTTTAGGATTTACTTACTATCCTAATCCTGTAAACGATGTTCTTAACTTAAAAGCTGATGTTTCTATCAACGAAATCAGTATTTCTAACCTATTAGGTCAAGAAGTTTACCGTAGCACACCAAATATGTTACAACAAACTGTTGACTTCTCTAACCTAGAAACAGGTGTTTATATGGTTAGTGTTTCTATAGACGGTAACGAAGGTACTTTCAAAATTGTAAAAAGATAATTCTTTTTAAACGTTTCACACCTAACATATCTTAAGTAGAGAACATTGGGTGTTATAAAATACTAAAATCGCCTAAATTCATTTTAGGCGATTTTTTTATACCCAATAAACAAACCAAAACTTTGGCTGATAAGTAGATATATTACAATTTTTTAGTATCTTTACTTTATGATACCACTTCATTTTCCTGCATACCATTTTAAGCTAAAAACAAAGGAAAATAAAACCTATATCTGGGATGAGATACGTAAAAAATATGTCATTCTTATTCCTGAAGAGTGGGTACGTCAACACACTATACAATACCTTATCCGTAACAAGGGGTACAATCCCCTATTGATGGTTGTTGAACGACAATTTACGATTAACGGGCTTCATAAACGGGCTGACATAGTCATTTTTGATCATGATATGAAACCCTTTATTATAATAGAGTGCAAAGCACCCCACATAAAAATAACACAATCTACCTTTGACCAAATTGCACGCTATAACTTATCACTCAACGCGCAATATCTCATGTTGACTAATGGTCTGCAACATTTCTATTGTAAAATGAATTTCAGAAAACAGACTTACGAGTTTTTAGAAGACTTACCAGGTTATGACCAGACTGGAGATTAATCTTTACTTACTTCACTTAAAATTTCGTAATACTAATGATCATATTAACTATGAAAATCATAATATATTGATATAACGATTATTAAGTCTATCTTTTTTTTAAGTGTTTTTATCAGGAAGTTTTAAAAAAATTTATATTTGTATCACTTAATGAAATTTCAAATTTTTAAATTATTTTTTATGAAAAATTTTACTTTACTTTTATTCGCATTTATCATAATTACATCACTAAATGCACAAAATGTTGTTATTTCCAGACCGGCTGACGGTGACAATGCCATTATCTCTACACAATCTTCTGAAGACAATGTAGGAATTTATAGTGCAGACAACTTTGAATTAACTGAAGAGACTACTTTAGGTGAATTAGACATCTATGGTATTGCTGAAGCCGGTATTGATTACAGTTCTCATTTAGTAGGTTTAAATGTTTTTATTTACGAGGACAACAGTGGTGTTCCTGCTGGAAATCCTTCACAAACAGGTACTGGTGTTCTAGAATTACAAAACATTAACACAACACTATTTACACTTGAAACAACTGATGATGGTATTGTAAATTTCAAATCAATCAATATCAAAGATGCCAATGGTGGCACAGCAGTCACACTACCTGCAGGTTCTTATTGGCTATCTGTAAGTGCTTATGTAACAGGAACTTTTAGCGGTCAAGATATTAAAACATGGCATTGGATGGGCTCTGCAACTGTAAACTCAGCAGCTCAGGCTCAAGTTACTGATCCTTCAGATTTATTAGGTGCAGGATTGACGTCTTGGAATACTATTGCCCCACTTTTAGAATCAGGGGTTTTCCCTACATTTGCCTGGGAATTGAGAGATGCAACTATGAGTTCAATTGAAGATAACATTATTGAAGGTTTTGAAATGTATCCTAGCCTTGTAGAAAATAATTTACACTTAAAAGCCACTAATGACATCATCAATGTCAGTATTTACAATCTTTTAGGCCAGGAAGTATTAAACACACCTGAAACTACTATAAATATGAGTGGTCTACCTTCAGGAACTTATATCGTTAAAGTGAATACTACCA
>PDWJ01001956.1_pt1 | contig 26625 bp, 39 predicted proteins | sample 1430881 | NCBI WGS metagenome assembly PDWJ01 (sample SAMN01162460, study PRJNA174530) | Oral metagenome, whole genome shotgun sequencing project. | biome: Marine environment; feature: Marine mammal; material: Swab sample of the gingival sulcus; isolation source: swab sample of gingival sulcus...
TTTAAAGAGCTGCCCAATGCAAAAAATCTTGAGCAAATAGAAGCATTATTGCCTTGGCATGTGAAGCTTGACTAGGGTGGGGTTGGTTGGGCGCTTACAATGAATCGATAATATCCTGGTTTGATTTCAACGTTGAATTATACTCAATAGGTATCGTTGTTATGCGGCAAGTCCGTTCATCTTTTTATGCAGGTGTATCTTGATAAAAATTCTGGTAGTTGATGATCATGATTTGGTAAGAGCCGGTATTTCGCGAATGCTGGCAGATGAAGAAGGGTTTGAGGTTGTCGGTGAAGCGAAATCTGGAGAAGGTGCGGTAAACTTTGTGAGAAATGATAGTGTCGATATCATTTTGATGGATCTGAAAATGCCCGGTATTGGCGGTATGGAAGCAACCAGGAAAATAACCCGCCTGAACAATACAGTCAAAATCATATGTGTCACCTCAGCGTCTGATGATCTGTACCCGGCCCGGGCAATGCAGGCCGGTGCATCGGCCTTTATCACCAAGGGGGCCGATATCCGTGAGATGATCGAGGCAATCCGAACCGTTCACTCTGGCAAGCGCTATATCAGCCCTGAAGTTGCACAAAAAATGGCGCTTAAACCATTTCAGGATAAAGCGGAAAAGGGGGTGTTTGATGAGCTGTCAGAGCGGGAAATGCAAATCGCTACAATGATTGTAAATTGTCACAAAGTACAGGATATATCCGATAAACTCTGTCTGAGTCCCAAAACAGTCAATACCTATCGTTACCGGCTATTTGAAAAGCTGGGAATTACCAGTGATGTGGAGTTAACGCTTCTGGCCGTCAGGCATGGATTGCTGGATGCAGAAAATGTCCGATGAAAAGGCCTTTGACGTAAAGGCTTTTCTGAAAACCCTGACCAATCACCCCGGTGTTTACCAGATGCTGGATGAATCCGGTCAAGTGCTTTACGTTGGTAAAGCCGGCAATCTGAAAAATCGTGTTTCCAGCTATTTCAGGGCGACCGGGCTGGCCCCGAAAACACGGTCACTCGTATCAAAAATTCGAAGCGTCAGTATCACCATTACCAACAGTGATACCGAGGCTCTGTTACTCGAACAGAACCTCATCAAAACGCTCTCGCCACCCTACAATATACTACTCAGGGATGACAAGTCGTACCCCTATATATTCCTCCCGGACAACCAGAAATATCCATCATTAACAATGAAACGGGTTCGTCGAAAAGGTAAGGGCGGAACCTTTTTCGGGCCTTACCCGAGTGCCGGTGCGGTAAAGGAGAGCCTGAGCCTGTTACAAAAGATTTTCAAGATCAGGCAGTGTGAGGACAGTTTTTTTAAAAACCGTTCGAGACCCTGCCTGCAGTACCAAATAAATCGGTGCAGTGCGCCCTGCGTCGAGGCGATCAGTGAGCAGGACTATCAAGAAGATATGCGCCATGCCATCCTTTTTTTACAAGGTAAAAATCCGGCTCTGATTAAAAAATTGATGCAGAACATGCAGCAGGCTTCGGAGAATCTGGAGTTTGAAAAAGCGGCCACGTACCGGGATCAAATCGCCCATTTACGTCATGTTCAGGAAGATCAGTCCATTGAGGCAGGGCGTGGAGATGCCGACGTCATATATATGGCAAGTAAATCTGCGACAATTTGTGTTCACATTATTTTTGTTCGGGGAGGGAGAGTGGTCGGCAGCAAAAACTATTTTCCCAGGATTTCAATCGAACAGACAGAAGAAGAAATCATGGAGTCCTTTTTGTCCCAGTTCTACATTGGTGGGCATACGGTTCGTGATATTCCGGAAGAGATCATTATTAATTGCAGACCGGGTTTTGTTGACAGTTTCAGGAATGCAATAAAACAGAATTCGGGTAAATCGGTGACCATAAAAAACGATGTGATTGGTGATCGGCAAAAGTGGCTGTCCCTGGCTGAAAAAAACGCGTCGCACAGCCTTGATATTCATTTATCAAGCAAAGATAATCTAGCCAAACGCTATACGGCACTGGCGACTGCATTGAACCTGGATACTATTCCTTCCAGAATAGAATGCTTCGATATCAGCCATAGTAGTGGAGAATCCACAGTCGCCTCCTGTGTCGTCTTTGGTTTGGGCGGAGCAATAAAATCAGACTATCGTTTATATAATATCTCGGGGATCACTGCGGGTGACGATTACGCAGCAATGGAACAGGCGCTGGATAAACGTTACCGAAGACAACGTACAGAAGGGGCAGCACTCCCCGATATTTTACTTATTGACGGTGGCAAGGGGCAGCTTTCTTCCGCCAGAAAAATATTTGAAGAGCTTCAGATCACCGATGTGTTGCTTTTGGGTGTGGCCAAGGGGCCATCACGAAAGCCGGGGCTTGAGATCATCATTGATGCTTATTCAGGCAGGGAATATGCGTTTCACGATCATCCATCAGGGTTGTTGCTGATTCAGCAAATCAGAGACGAGGCGCATCGTTTCGCCATTACCGGTCATCGACATAGACGCGATAAAAAACGGTCTCGATCCAGGCTTGAGGATATTCGGGGACTGGGCCCCAAAAGAAGAAGAAACCTGATTCAATATTTTGGGGGTATGCAGGCGATAAGCCGTGCCAGTCCGCAAGAAATTGCGAAAGTGGAAGGAATCAGTCAGAATCTTGCACAATTCATATACGAAGAGTTTCATCAAGAATAAGCAATGAATCTACCTAATATACTTACTTTATCCAGAATTATTATGATACCCGTGTTTTTGCTGGTGTTTTATTTGCCATGGGAACACAGGTACATCGCCTCTGCAGCACTGTTTGCGCTGGCAGGGGCGACCGACTGGCTTGACGGCTATCTCGCCCGATTGTGGAATCAATCAACGCCCTTTGGCGCTTTTCTGGATCCGGTGGCTGACAAACTCATGGTGGCCGTCGCCCTGATTGCCCTTGTTGACGAGCACCACTCCATGTGGCTGACGATCCCGGCGATGGTTATCGTGGGGCGGGAAATTGTCATATCCGCACTCAGGGAATGGATGGCTGAAATGGGCAAGCGGGCAAGTGTGGCAGTTTCCTTTATCGGCAAAATAAAAACGGCCTGCCAGATGTTTTCCATCATGGTGTTGCTGGCTACTGCACCCAAATCTGATTTTTCCTATTTCGGCCTGGTATTGTTGGATATATCGGCCATTTTGACTCTGTGGTCTATGTTTATTTATCTAAAAGCAGCATGGCCTGATTTACTGCCACCGAAAAATAGCAAGGAACAGGGTTGACACCCTGATATAAAACAGTAATATATGCGCCTCCTCAGGACGTTGGGGAATTAGCGGGAATAGCTCAGTTGGTAGAGCACAACCTTGCCAAGGTTGGGGTCGCGAGTTCGAATCTCGTTTCCCGCTCCAATTCAATAACGTCGGTTGTGGAAGGTTTTCCGAATCAGTGCATCGGTCTTTCCGATAGCAAATCAAATTTAGGCGCGGTGGCAGAGTGGTCATGCAGCGGACTGCAACTCCGTGTACGCCGGTTCGATTCCGACCCGCGCCTCCATTTTTTACCTTATATTTCAATAAGTTAAAGAGTCAAGAATTTTTTATTTTTTGACCCCTTGTCATTATCGCCCTGCTTCAAAAACTCCTCAGTCAGGCCTTTCTTCCGCAAATCGCGCAACTGATACATCCCGTCAAATCCGGCGGCTTTTACGGCATTTGCCCATTGTTTTTGGATAAAGCGGTGCTTGACGGGTCGGCCACGGCTTCTCATGTCGAAATAACGGGGGTAGACCATAATGTAGGGAGAGACAATTTCCTGCTCTTTTTTGAAGTTTCTGAACCAGGCAATCAGGTCGGCCATTTCTTTATTCATTTCAATGATGATGGCGTTGCCGGTTTTGTGGCGGGTCAGGTGTAGCTCTCCAAATTCGCCTGCATCAACAATTTGCTCCTCAAGCAGGCCGAATACGTCTATAGGCTGCTGGCTCATCATGTAGATCATATCGCAAACCCTGGCCTGCCATTCGCCGTCAAATTTTCGTTTATTCAATCGGTGAACCATCATTTTTTCAGTGATTGCAACGTAGGCTTCATCCAGGATGTGAACTTCACGCTTGCGCTCCTCCAGTTTGCTGATATCGCGCATGGGGTTGGTGTCAATCACCCCTTCATTGATCGCGTGTTCGCAGATGCGGGAAAGCGTGTTGCGCAGTCCGTTATAGTGGGTGGGTTTGTTAACCCAGGGGCGCAGCAAAATTCGCACTTTTCTGACGAGGTATCTGTCAGTCAGTTCGATTTTTGCGTTCGGGCTTTCTTCCAGTTGTTTGCAGTCGTGCGCGTAATCGACTTTTGTCTGGTGGGCCAGTTCGCCACCCCGGTTTTTGCCTCGTTTGGAAACAATCAGGCATTTTGTCCAGGTGGTTTTGTTGTTAACGATCCGATGCCCCAAAACATTTTCACGCCAATGCGTTATGTAATCACATAAATACTTGAAATTGTGTGTGGCTTTCGGGTTTTGCAAGCCTTTCAGTCGGTTGGCTAACCGATCAGTGAGAAAGTCGGCCCTGTCCTCTTCCCATTTTTTGTTGAGCAGCGCCCATCGTCTAATGGCAATGGTTCTGTTTTTGGTTTCCAGTGATCCCTGCCTTCCGGTCACAGGGTGTTTGACATAGTAGGTGCCATAGTTTGTGACGTATAAGCCCGGGTGGTCTTTCAGCCATTCCTGTCTCGGCTTTCTTTGTCTGGGCACGGTCAGGCTCTCATTTTGTCATCCAGATCCATCAAAAAACGAAGTTCTTCATCCGGCTCACAGTCGTCCGTTACCACAGGTTTGTCGCCCAGTAAGACAGGCAGGCCGTCTCTCTCGAAAATTGCTTCATTTACAAACCAGGTTGCGCCAAATTTGAATGCCCCGATGATTTCGTGTCTGGAGCACAGCCGGTTAAAGGTCGATCTGGGGATAGGGTTGGCCGGGAAATACTTTTGATTGAATGAGTCGTAGTTCAGATTGCTCATTGTTTTTTACTCTCGATCAGGTGTTGGCATGAAAAGCTGGCAGCGGTCACATAAACAGTGCTCAATCTCACGTCCCATGCTTCCCCCAGGTCACGCTCATCAAAGATGGTTGCCTGTTTTGCTTTTTGTTTGCCCTCTTGTTGTTTGCCCTCTTTTCGTTTCTCCTTTCGGATTGCATTTCTGCACTTTCGACACATAGCGTCATATCGTGTCGTTCCGTCTTTTCTAAGACCGAAAGCATCAAAGCTGGATTCGGTGAGCGTTTTGTCTTGTTGAACGCAGGCATCACCCCTTGAGCATTTCATTGTTGTTCCCTCTTTCTGGACATGGAATCAATGGGCTTTTTGTGCATCATTTTCAAGTAACGCCTCCCATTCCGCGATGCGATGTTCAGCCTCCGCCAGTTGGCAACCTGATTCTCTGGCAGCCTGTACCAGTTCGTGCAGTTCTTCTGCCATATTGTTGCCTGCAGCAACCAGCTGCGTGATCAATTTAATCAGTTCAGCGTTTTTATTGGCTGTTTCTGCGTTCTGTATAGCTGTTTTTCGCATCGTCTTATAATCTCCAGCGATTCTTCGCGTGGTGTATCGAGTAGAAATGTTTTGTGGTGCTTGAGTGCGCTTTCCGGTTCTGCCCGGAATCGTTTACAGTGAATCTCAAGTAAAAGATCACGCTGGCTACTGGTGCCAGCTATTTGTGCTTCGTGGATTTTGAGCCAGCTTTCCAGCAGCTCCAGAGTTGATGAAATCATATTGAGTAATGCGTTGATTGGTGAGGGGCCGTACCTTCAATTACCACGTTCGTACAATCGGGTTGAATTTTCTTGATCACCCCGGTGAACGCATCTTCGGTAATTCGCTCAGACTCTTTCAATGCCAGCATCAGTTTCAGTTCGCCTTCCTTTATCCGGTAGCGCAGTTTGGCCTTCACTTCGTATTTTTCACCGTTGTGAAATACGGGGATGCCGAGCGTGATGGTTTCAGGCAGCTCAAAAGTGCCTTTCTGGTTCTCTTGGCTATACTGGATGGAAAATTCACCGGATTGTAATCGGTGGGATGAACCAAAAACGGCCTTTTGGATTTGCTGGAATTGTAAAACCATTTCCATGAGTTCCTGGCCATCCGGGTGAACTATGTCTGCAATATTGTCTTCAATAAATTCAGCAAATTGAGTCTGTGAAAGGTATTTTTGATTAACCTCATTCCATCGCTGCCACTGGCGTGAAAGCGGGCACTTGTACTCGACCCGGTGTTGACACCAGCCGGGGGCATCTTCCGATTCGTGATAGTCGATAATTCCGGTGATACGGAGATTGGGATGGTCAGCAAAAATCAGGCTGTGATGCTTTTCAAATTCGGTGTAATAGGCAATAAACGATTCAATCGAATCTGTGGTTACGGTTGTTTTGATGGTTTCCGGTCGGCGTAGTAATTGCTCTACCGAGTGAATTTTTGCATCTTTTGGCAGGATAACAAAGGGGTGGTTCCCCGCCTTTCTGACATCAAATGACTGACTCAACTGGTGCAGTGTTTCCACGGTGTTATGTTCGCTCATGCTAATTTACCTTTTTTAGTGGTTGATTCTGGTTGGGCGCTTCTACTGTTTTTAGTTCCAATTCGATTTGTTCCGGGTCGTTGCGGAGTAAATCACCGTCACAGGTTGACCAGAACAGGGCTTTCTTGCCTGGCAGTTTGGGCGGGGTGGCAGAGATAACCGGCTCGATGGTGATCATGTCCTCTGCCTGCTGGTTCATCATCTGTACCTTCAGTTTCAGGGTGAGGCTGCCCGCCTTTCCGGTTTCCCGGACGGCTTTGACCAGGCTGGCCAGTTCTTCGGTCAGTTCTGCGTCTGTCATGCCCTTGTTCATAAATGCCAGGTTCTGGCTGAAGTTGGTGATCGCCATTGTTATTTTCCGTTTTGGAGTGTGGTCATTGCATAAATCTCAATTTCATTGCGTTCCAGGCAAAAGAGTTCATGCCTGTTTGCAGCGGGTTGATATACCCGGCGGCATTGTTTGGAGTGGGGGAATATCACTCCTGATTCAATTTGCCCGGCTATGCGTTCCTCTATTGATGGCTGCGCGTCATTGTTGGAGGTGTTGAGTAATACGCTGATCAGCGTGCATGCCAGCAAAAACGCGGCAGACGAGACAAGCAGCTTTTTTTCGTCGTTGTTCCGGTTTTCTGTTAGCTGTTCTATTTCGTGTTTCATCATCGGCATTCCCGTATCAGGTTTTCATCATACATTTCCGGGTACAGCTCTCGGCTTACCTCCTCCAGCACTTCATTGAGCTGGCGAATGGTCAGGTCGGGCATGGGGGTATCCGGGTATTTGCGTTTGATCCGGTGAGCCCATGCCACTTCTGTGGTGTAATTCAGTTGCCTGAAATTGGTGATTTCCCGTTGCAGTTCCCACAGTTCGTCAGTGGCCTTGCTCATAGTTTTATCTCCAAAAAATCACTTCCCTGTGCTCTCAATGTCGGCTGCTTTGCAGTGCGTGCCGTCTCTCACAATCTTTGCCTCCGGCCATCTGGCCCGGACTTCCTTCAATGCCTCGGCTTCGTTACAGCCCTTTGGGTCGATCATGTAAAACGTATGTCCGTTGGCTGTTATCAGCCAGGCTTTCTTTTTCAATGTGTCTGGCTACGGTAAAAACTGATGGGTCGGGCGGGTTTGACTACCCACATGCGATTAACATAGGTCACGGCAACCGGGCAGTTAAACCGGCTTAATAATTTGGGCAGTTCTTTACAGGATTTTGTTGATTGGTGAATCATTGTTTTGTCCTTCCCGTAATATTTTGGGGTCGTTTTATTCTCATGGGATCAACTTAAGGTTGATAATAGTATCAGTCTTAGATTAATTTATGTCAACCGGTGATTTATATTTTTTCTTAGGTATAAAAAAACCGCCTCGGTTGGGCGGTTTTTGGGGAAGGGTATATTTAATCTTTATTGGGGTTGCGTATAGGCTTATGCCACTTCCGGGCGATCCTGGGAAACGTTATTCTCGTCGCTCTCCCTGCGGATTTCTTCCCGATCATTCATTTCGGCTACAATTATTTTAAGCTCGGATGTTGCAAATCGCCTGAGCGCCTGCTTTATCAGTGGCTGATAGCCAACCCCGTGATGTCTGGCTATCAGTTTCAGGTCGTCGATCAGGTTTTTTTGCAATCGAATCGAGATAAGCTTTAACTCCAGGGCCTCGTCCAGCTCGGCATCGTCAATCTTTACTTCTTCTGCAAATTCTTCCTCCTGACCCAGAACCCCTTTTTCCCAGTTTTCCGGTGAGCCGGATATTTTTTTAGTCATGATTACGCTCCTTTTGTCGTTCAATCAAGTCCGGCAAGTCTGTTGTACAGGTTCTTTTCGGTTTTATTTGCCGGGTATGCTGTTTTAATATGAATCTCCCCATTCTTGTTGATGTACACTACTTTAAGGTGTAAGCCCATATTTGTTTCAGCGATGAACCAAAGGCTCGGGGGGTTGGTTTTATGATCTTCCCGGACATCTTTATAAATTCCGCCCTCCCGGTTGGCAAAGCATTCAATGACTTCATCCACCCCTACATTGTGCTTTTTTCTAAGTTTCTCTTTGACTCTTGCGCTAATCTTTAGTTTCATTTTAGCCCCTTCCCATATATACATAGTATATACAATCAGAGTGAAATTAATAAATGATAAACATCACAAAGGTGGCAGTATTAATGGCTTGATTTTTAGTTTTTTCCTGAAAATAACTTTGCGACTTTATGCGACTTTATGCGACTTTATGCGTTTTTGGCCGCTTCCCTGGCATTGTTTGTATGGCTGCCATTCTCGCAGGCACTAATTAAAAATGCCTGTAAGGCTTGTATTGTATGCTCGGATAGCTGCCCGGATGATTCGAGTTGAATGATTGTCTCAATGAGCTTCGATGTCGATGGGGATATGTGAATTTCTTCAGGTATAGCACTATCAATTGACGCTACATCCATATCTCCTTTTCTTTCCATAGTGCCTTTCTCGGACAACAACCATTCTAAAGAGACCCCTGTTGCTTCAGCAAACTTTATTAGTGCTTCTTTAGATGCGTTTCCGGTCTTTAGCCACTTATTTAGAGCTTGAGGCGATATTTCAATTTTATGTGCAATCTGTCTCTGGTTTAACCCGGAGCACTCTATCGCCATTTTTATTCTTTCTGCCTGACTGTGCATTTATTTGACCCTGATTAAATCGATGGTTTATTAAAAATAAAAAACAGCTTGATTGGAATAATCTGTAGGTTTATATTTGTCTGTGAGATTAACTGGAGGTTTATATGGGTGACCAGATTGGTGTTCTAATTTCATTTTTTGGAAGTAGGGCGAAACTGGCTAAAGTTGTGGGGGTTACTCCTCAAGCTGTGCACAAATGGGAAAAACAAAAGATTCCATCTGCCAGGGCTATTCAAATAGAGCAAATCACTAACGGTGAAATCACGGTTAAAGACTTGCGCCCTGATTTGTGTGTTCATCAATAGTTTTAAGGATAACGTCATGTACAAAGATCGTAGCCAAGTGAAAACGGAACAGGTAAAAACCCTGTTTACCGTTGAAAACAAAAAAATGTTTGAACTACTGGCTGAATGGCGTGGTACGCATACGTCCACCCTGGTTGCTGAATATGCGATAAAAGGGGCGAAACGTGACATAAAGGAAGACCCTCAATTGCAACAGAGAATTGAATCGTTATTTGCACATTAACCCCGTCCATTTTCGTTATGAAGTCACTGCGGTGTGGCTTTGGAGTCCTCGAAGCGTGACCAGATACAGTGATGAATTTACCCCGGAAGATCGTAAGCTGATGCAGGAATACGCCCATAAACACGGGCTGACGTTTGATGACGCCGTGGAGAAAGCGGCAAACGAGGAAATGAGCCGGTCTTTGTTGGGCAGGGTGGCTGGTTGGTTTTTTTCGTTGTTGGGGAGTCCCGGAAAGGGGACTGGGGGAAATAATGGAAGATAAATTAAAGGCAATTAAAACCCGCGTCATTGGTGTTGGCGCACCTCGGCGGGTTTTTGTGATCAATATGTAAATTTTAACGGCGCAAGCAGCGCAATACGTTTTAAGTATGTATCCATGTCTGCTTTGCTGTTTAGGGGGTTGGTTCCATCGTTATAAAGGTAAATGTCATCAAGGTTATCATCACCTTTATAAGACAGCTTTGTTGCAAGCGTTTTCGTTATCGGAAGGCTGGACAGTACGGGGAACTTTTCATATTCGATGAGATCCCGTGTAATAAAACCGAGAGGTTTGTAGTTTCGGTTAAGCACGGCGTAATTGCCGTCTTTCTGTTTTTTCAGGCAGTAAGGCAGGTACGTGTAGCGAAAATCTGAATGTTCCATAATATTTCTCCAGGAGTTTTTATGAAAAAGAGTGTTATTGTTTTTGGTTCACAAGGATGTGGAAAGTCGGAAAACGCTGAAGCGTTAAAGGCTCACTTCAATCTGACAAATATAATCGACCCATGGTCGCCTGATCAAGCGTTGCCGCCGAATACGCTGGCGCTGACTAATTTCGATATTGGTGAGATACCACCTGACGTAGCAGGGGCGCATCGGTTTGATGATGTAATGGCAGAAATCAGGCGCACGAAAGAATCTGATTTAAACAGGCAATAAAAAACCCGCGTCATCGGTGTTAGCGCACCTCGGCGGGTTTTGAACAAGCAAGGAGTTCATTATGAGCGTTGCAGTGCAAAAAATCAACAGAACGGCAGAGGAGTTGTTATGAATCAACATTCAGGAACAGCCTTTGACCGTTGCACGCTGGAAGAGGTGCGTGAGGCATTAGACTATATTGATTCCCATGATCGTGATACCTGGGTAAGAATGGGTATGGCAATCAAGAGTGAGTTTGGTTCTGCCGGTTTTGATGTGTGGGATGCCTGGGGGCAGCTGGCTGCAAATTATAACGCCTCGGCATCGAAAGCAACATGGCGGTCTATCGGGGTAAGTGGCGCGAATGCGAGTGTGCGTATTGGTACTCTGTTCAAAGAGGCAATGAATAATGGCTGGAGCGCCAGGCCTGCACAGTTCACAGATCAAGAGCGGGCAGCTCGTGAAAAAGAATGGGCTGATCGTCGTCAACTCAGGCAGCAGGAATGGGCGGCAGAAGAGGCGCTGGTTCGTGACTGGCATTCTCGAATAGCGACGTTTGCAGATGAAATCTGGTCGTTGTTAAAGTCGTCAGGCAAATCTCCGTATTTAGGCAAAAAGAAAATAAAAGATTATGGCATTCGCTTTGCCCGGGCGGCACTGATTGTTGTAACAAATGAAGAGAGTAAAACAGTACGCCTGATCACCGGGCGGCAGAATATTGAATCCTTTTATAAAAGCCGCGATAAATCCCTGTCATTTCTTCATATCAAGCCTGGTGTAATCGCAGTTCCTCTCCGTGATATGGCTGGTAACCTCTGGAATATTCAGTTTATTTTTCAGGCTGGTAAAAAGCGTTTTCTCAAGTGTGGCCGGAAATCAGGTCTGTTTCATGTGTTGGGGAATGTTGATACGGATGGCCCGTTGATATTCGCAGAAGGCTATTCAAGCGGCGCGAGTGTGCATCAGGCACTGAATCATCCGGTGGTTATCACCATGGATTGTGGCAATCTGCTTACTGTTGCCGAACAGTGGCGGGAGCGATACCCAGATCGCTTGTTTATCTATGCTGCTGATAACGATCTGGCGACAGACGGTAATCCGGGTTTGACTCATGCAAGGCAGGCTGCTGATGAGCTTGGTGGGTTTGTGTGGTTGGCAAATATGGAGCTGACCGGATGACAACACAGAATATAGATTGGAATGATGTGTGTTGTGCGCTATCTCCTGCTGCGCTAAAAAAGTCGTTTGATTCGTTAATGAGCCGGATTCTTGGTAATGGTGATTCTTCCCCGTCCCCATCTTGTAATGTGGTGGCTCCGGATTCTTCTGAAAATCAAATTCCCCCTGCATCCCCTTATATGGTGTCAGCCGAGTTTACACTCGAATCGGTTACCAGGCGTTATTTGCTTATTTACGGTACAACCGACGTGTGGGATACGCATGATCAGGTGCGAATCAAGAAACAGGCATTTTTTACTGTTGTGGGTAAAAAAATCGGTACAGAATGGCTGGAATCAGGTAATAAGCGGTTGGTCAGGCTGGAGGATGTTCAGGCGGCGATAGCGCAGAAGCAAAAAAACATCGTTGACCCTGCAGGCGGGGTGGGGGTTGAGGCTGCATTGAAGCGTTATACCTATTTGTATCCGTCACGTACCGTCTGGGACCATGAATTACGTGAAATTGTCAATTTTGATGATCTGAAATGCGCATTGCCTAATGTCAGTCAAATCTGGCTTGGTCATCCAGACCGTAAGTCGATTGAAAAGAAAAATCTGGTGTTTGATCCAACTCAGTCTGTAGACCCGGCTACTCATATCAATATGTTCAGAGGGTTGCCATTAACCCCGGTGAATGACCCTGATAAATGTCATGCCATTCGAACCATGTTTTTCGATTTATGCAACGGTGACCCGGATATTTGGGCTTGGTTGGCGAAATGGCTGGCTTATCCGCTGCAGCATGTCGGCGCAAAAATGGCTACGGCAGTGTTGATGCACAGTGAGGTGCATGGTTCGGGTAAATCACTCCTTTTTGATCGGGTGATGCGTCCCATGTATGGTGATTACAGCTCGACGCTGGGTCAACATCAGATGGATACCCAGTATACCGATTGGCGAAGTAATCTCTTGTATGGCGTGTTTGAGGAGTTATTTAGCCGGGAGGGGAAATACCAGAATATGGGCAACGTAAAACAGATGATTACCGGTGACAGGTTCAGGGTTGAAAAGAAATTTGTGTCATCCTGGGAAGAATCCAATCACATGAATTGTGTTTTTCTCAGTAATGAAATTCAACCTTTCCCGGTGGAGGAGTCAGACAGGCGTTTTCTGGTGATCTGGCCTGATTTCAAAATGCCGACGGATCTGCAAAAGCGTGTTACAGAGGAAATTGAAAACGGGGGGGTAGAAGCATTTTACGGCTGGCTTCTCAGTTACCCGCTTGGTGACTTCGGGCCTCATACCAAGCCGCCAATGACCGATGCAAAGGAGCGTTTGATCGAGTTTGGCAGGCCGGGTTGGGAGACATTCTTCTATGAATGGCAAAACGGCTATCTGGATGTGCCATTCATAACCTGTGCAGTGACTCAGATTTATGATGTGTATAAACAATGGTGTGGAAAAAATAAAGAAAACATCCTCGGTCGTAATAAATTCTCTAATTTGATGTCAAGGCGGGTCAGGTTGAGGAAGAATTTACGCTATGATATTGCGATGGGTCGGCGACAGCATGCTTTTTTTATCGTTCAGGAAATGCCCGAAGGGAAGATTCAGGCGCATTGGCTGGGTGAATGCTACGAAAAATTTCAGGAATATATGGGAAATCAACAGCGGGAAGTTGAATAGTTCGGCAAAAGTTGAAGGCAAGTTGACTATAAGTTGAAAAGTTTTCATCGCTAACTTGATGAATTTGTTTGATAAGTTGAAAAGTTGAAGAAATTACGCGCGCGCGCACGTGTACGCGCAAATATACGTGATTACTATTAGCCAAATTGCGTTGCTTGTTTTTTTCTTACGCGAGGGAAAGGGTAAAAATTCTTCAACTTTTCAACTTTTTAATAAAAAACAGGATGTTACAGCTAAATAAACTTCAACTTATAGTCAACTTGACTTCAACTTCTTCAACTTTGTGTTTTCCAGGATAAAAAACTGTTTTTTTATTATTTAATTTGGGGTGGGGTAATGCCCAGTTCTATATGCGCCGGGCGATGATTCGCACATGGCGACGGCTTGTCAGCATGGGAATTACTAAAATCAAAGGTTGGAGTCCAAAGTGAAGGCATCTGTATCAATATACAGGTACAGGCTAACGAACGGTTACGTTCAGTTTCACGCCCAACGCATTCATCACACGGTTGATGGTGTCAAAACGTGGGCTGGAGTCTGTTCTGAGCGCTTTGTACAAGCTCTCTCTGCCTATGCCAGCTTCTTTGGCTATTTGTGTCATTCCTCGTGCCTTGGCAACCACGCCCAAGGCATGAGCCAGTTCACCGGGGTCGTTTTCTTCAATCACGGACTGCAAATAAATAGCAATGTCTTCTTCGGTTTTAAGCTCTTCTGCCAGATCAAAAGTAGGCAGATCACTGATTTTAGTCACAGGTTAGTCCTCCAGGGTTTGAGCAAGGTGTTTAGCGTTTTCTATGTCTTTGCTCTGGTTCGATTTATCGCCGCCGCCCAGCATCACAATCAGCGTATTGCCTCGCTCGATGTAATACATACGGTAGCCTGCACCAAAGTGCTCACGCATTTCAAATACGCCATCACCAACAGATTTAACATCGCCCAACAGGCCTCGGGAGACTTTATCAAGGCGTTTATTCAACCGAACGCGAGTGACATTATCCGTGTTGTTAATCCACTTTATAAATTGGGGCAGGCGCTTAATTTCAATCATGTTAAATCCCATTGGCTTGACAGTAATTGTATTCTATCGAATACGGAAGGGCAAGAAAAACCAACCTTTTTCCCACGCAAGGAAATAAAATAATGGCAGGAATATCGCCCACAAGCAGGACTCTCGAATATCTACGCAGTCAGGGATGGGTTGCCGACAAAGTGGAGCAGTTTAACCCACACGCAGGAAAATTCGGACAGCGTAAAGATATGTTCGGGTTTGGGGATATTGTCTGCATGGGAGAGAACAGCATCATGGCAATACAAAGTTGTGGGCAGGACTTTTCAGGGCATCACAAAAAAATTACCGAAGATGAAAAAGTGGCTCCATTGGCTTATCAATGGATTAAGAATGGAGGGAGGTTAATTTTGATAGGCTGGCGTAAGGTGAAGCTTAAACGAGGCGGCAAAGCAATGAGATGGTCGCCAAGAATTAAAGAGTATGAGCTGGCAGATTTTGAAGATTTCCCGGAATAGGAGTTGGAATGGTAAAAGGCGCAAATTATTATGTCAGAGTTTACTGCGACTGGGCATTGGTAGATCATCTGAATATCGAAATTGCACAACAGCGCCCCCACTTGCTGGGGAAACTGCAGGATCACCTGGGGGGAATCCCCATTGGCTTGGCCTTCTTCTCAGGCTCACTGCCGGACAAGATTGACAGAATGAGGGCGGTTCATCCGGACTTCAAAAAGGCGTTTGCCTTGATGCAGGAGTTAAGCGCGTCCCAGCTTTGGGCGGTGTGTGCATGGGAATTGTTAATTCACAAGCGCCCGGAAGGGGCGGGGAAAACACTGGCAACAGGCGCGGACGTTGCTGAATATCTGGGCGAAAGCTACGATCGTTTGAAAAAACAAAGGCAGCGAGGCCTGCAAAGAATTAACAACCGTCTTGATGATGAGCGTAATGCAGAAAAAGGATTCATTGTGGCGTGATAAATTTCTTGACAAAATTGTCCCCTCAGATATAGTTAATTCTGAAAGCTGTAAAAGTGTCCATGCCCCGCAGGACACTGAAAAAGCGTAAAAAGCTCCTTAATCGGGGCTTTTTTTATGCCTGAAATTTAATTTGATAACCCGCTGATTGGCGGGTTTTTGCGTTTTGGAGAAAAAAACAATTGTTTGCATTGAGTGACCGGTCTCGCAGGAATTTACTTGGCGTTCACCCCGATCTGGTTCCTATCGTTGAACACGCCATTCATATTACTCGGGTAGATTTTACGGTAATCGAGGGGGTGCGCTCTATCGAACGGCAACAAAAACTGGTCAGGTCAGGCGCATCGAGGACGATGAATAGCCGGCATCTGACCGGCCATGCCGTTGACTTGGGCGCGTGGGTAGACGGTCAAATTGATTGGAGCTGGCCGTTGTATTATCAGATCGCAGATGCCATGAAGTGTGCAGCTAAAAAACTCGATACGCCACTTGAGTGGGGCGGCGACTGGAAACGATTTAAAGATGGCCCGCATTTTCAATTACCCTGGGCCTCGTATCCATTGGAGATAACGCGGGAGGCCGGGTAAGTGGATCACTCAACAATCGATAATCGACGAAGTGAAGATTATCGGCTTATTAGAATTGAGCAAAAGCTGGATAAGATTCAGGAAGTCCTGGTCGCCATGGCACGAATTGAAGAGCGTCAGGCGCAATTTGATGATCTGAGCCAGATGGTATTGAAGAAGATCGAAAACGATCATCTGAAGTTGGAGCGATTGGAAGCCCAGGTGAACCAGAATTCCTTGTGGACAAGCGCGTTATCCCGTCTGGGCTGGCTGATCGTGGCCGCGCTAACCGGGGCGATTTTAAAAGGGTGGGTGATGCTATGAGCTGGTTATCCGGTATTCCGATTGTTTCTGATTTGATTCATCTTGGCTCGACATACATCAAGGGCAAAAACACCCTGAAACAGGCAAAGATTGATGCAGAAACAGCCGTGTTGATGAGAGCTGCTGACAATGTGGCGGATTGGGAAAAGCTTCAGGCAAAAGCGGCTCAGTCGAGCTGGAAAGATGAATATCTTGTCCTGATTCTGTCATTCCCGTTTATCGCCTCGTTTATTCCCGATGCGGTGCCCTACATCCAATCGGGATTTGAGGCAATGAGCAAAACCCCTGATTGGTACCAGTGGTCATTTATGGCGGCTATTTGTGCGAGTTTCGGGATTAAAGGGTTAAGAGGAATTACCGGGAAATGAGCTGCTTATCGTTTTTACTTTTATGTCCGGGGCTGAACTGATGGCGGTTGGTGATCTGTTAATTCACGAGCAAATTGTAACATCGGATGTCCGCTTTTACCGCGAAACAGAGACAATCAAAACAGCAGAACAGGCGTACAACGAGCGGGCAGAGTACGATGCAATTATTGAATTGCTGTATGAAACAGATGAAATAGTGTATGCCCATTCGTTGCTGGCAAACAAAAGTCAGGATTGGCGGCTGACAAGAGAAAATCGAAACCGGTTTATGGAGTTTCTCAAGCAGAAACAGGTAAAAACGGCACGGTTTGAACGCCATGGCAGGATTATCGAGGTGAAATTATGACAGTTACAACGCAAACCACGCTGGCCAATTTTGCCTCCTCTTATGACTCCCTGACAACTCAGGGGGAAGATCAGGTTTTGGAGATCACGGACACTGGTACCCTTGAGATATCCAAAACGCTAAATAACTCTATTTCAGATGATCTGACGATAACCGCAACCAGCCTGTATAATCCAGCATCCCCCTCTGATCCTCACGTAATTTTCACGAGTCTTGCCTCGGTATTTACAATCAAACTTGACAGCGGGGGGATTAGATTTAAAGGCCTGGAGTTTGTGAGTTCAAGTGAAACTGTTGGCATACTCGCGTTAGATGTTTATCGCCCTCGATATTTTGAATTTGACCGATGTGTGTTAACAGGTGGATATGAGATACAAATCTATCCAGACTGGACTGCCAATTACCGAAACACGACAGTTAAAAACGCAACAGGCAATGGCATTTATGCCCGAAGTGGAGCAGGCACCAAGACAATTGAAGATTGTGTAATTGTCGGGTGTAACAAATCAAATAGTCCGTACCGAGGCGGGATTCATGGACAAGATGCAACGCTTAAAAATGTAGTCGCTCTTAACAACGGCCATGCAGATATACGGGAAGCTCCTGCTTCCTCCCAGCATCTCGCTACAGGCGATAATACGGCGGTTGGCACCGACACGGTAACCGGCGTGACTTCGGAAGATTTTACTGATTTTGCGGGTGGGATTTATACAGCGAAAGCCGGAGGAAAACTGGCTGGTTCAGGCCTTAACGGGAAGGACATCGGATTGAATCTGGCTCCCCTGGACAGCCTTGTTATTGCGAGCATCCCTGATATTTCGATGCATCAGCGAAGCAATGGCGGCGCTACGTTAGCTATTAGCGGGGATTACGAAACGGCGATCGCACCCACCGCCATTGAAATAAGCGTTGACTCTGGTTCGTGGGAAGTTCTTGATGAGGCCCCAGCCTCCAATTCTTTTGCAGGTTCGATAACGTTACAAACTGGAGTACACACTGTCGCAGTTCGCGTAGCGAATCAACCGACACTCACAGCGCAGTTAAGCAGCGTTCGAGTTGGTGATATTTACTTGACTGCCATATCTCAATCGAATCACACGAACGCATATGGCACAGGAAGTTTCACTGGCCCGGCCGGTTACTGCTCAGAGTTTACCGGGGGCGAGTGGAAAGATTACGAGACAACACCGCACACCGCATACTTTCCTCTGCTGGCAAATAGAATTGCTAACGAGCAGGGTGTACCTACGGGATACATTACGGTCGCGCAGGGTTCAACGACAATGGCGCAGTGGCAAGAGGGTGAAGGGTTAATGAATGCAGCTCTTGCTGCATTTAACGCTGCCACGAGTGCTGGTGCATACAACCTGAGTTGGATTGGCGAGGGTGACGCAAACGCTAACACGCCGGAGAATACGTTCAAATCGCAGGCAAATGCGGCGATTGATTACCTGCATAATCAGACAGGTCTGAAAAGTATTATCACGCTGATTCCAACACCAGGCCCGGCAGGTGCGAATATCCGGCAATGGTTTACTGATGTTGTTGACTCAAATCCGAATGCCGTGCAAGGGCCAAACATGTACGGTATCCAGTCAGGGGTTCACTATCAGACTCAGGAAGAAACGCAGGCCGCAGCTGATGCGTTGTACGATGTTCTGTATCCGCCAGTTGAGTCTGTACTGAGTATTAATGTCGGCGCAACAATGCCGAATGGCAGTTACAAAACTGTTTTGCTCGATAGCTTAAATAACATCATCACAGCGGACGCAATTGATTATGATTCCGGGGCTGCAACTGTTGCGTTGCCAGTGCTTGCAGGCACATCTGTTACCGGTTTCGTTATTGATAACGAAAATCCGCACACAAAAGGAGCAGTAATTGTTGGAGCTACTGCGTAATGAACGTCAACAAATGGGGAGCGGTTAACGCCTGGACGGGTATCAGTGTTGAGGGAGGCTTGCTATCTGAAACCTCAGTGCAATCGAGCATAACTGGATCCGCTGCATTTTTTGGCTACATCATATCCAGTGCAACGGCGCAAACGTTTGTTTCGGGCATTAAAGAAGAAGTTGTTGTTGAGGCATCTGGTACGCTGCTGTCTCTGAATGTAAGTGATGCAAGTGTTCACGGCATCAAATCCGCATTCGGCACTTTCTCTGCTACGGCACAATCTCGGACAACAGCAAATGGGACTGCAGATGATCTGATATTTAATTCGGGATACCTGGTTTCATCCAATGCAAATCAAACAATAGTCGATGGATTCAAAGCTGCGCTTGGCATTTTACACATTGCAACATCATCAACAGCGGCAACAACAGAATTTCTTGCGATGGCTGCAAAACATGGCGTTATTGTGTCTGATGCGCATGTTACAACACTTATACTCGGCAACAATCAGGACAGAGATACACTGATTCGAGTGCTTCCCATCATGGGCGAGTTGCAACACTATCACATGGCGGCAACATTATGATTGCGTTTCAGAATAATGACATTCAGCTTGAAATATCAATCACAGATCAGAAAACGGCAGAGGCTATCAATTACGCATCCATCACGGGCGCAACATACGTGATAGCAACGCTGGACAGGGCAACGGTGTTGCTTACCAAAGATATTGGGGACGGCATTGTGATTGCCGGAGACAGGGTGATTGTGTCGCTGGATCAGGCAGACACGGTGCAGCTCAACACGGTTTATTATCACGAGCTGCAGATAGCCGCAGGTGGCAAACACTCAACCGTAGTATCAGACAACATCACATTCAGAGAGACAGCAATATGAGTTTGACAACAGCAGGTAAAAATATGGCGCTGGATGCGCTGGGCATCACAGCAGTATCACTGCACACAGGCGCACCAGGTGACACAGGCGCAGCAAATGAGGTGTCAGGTGGCAGCTATGCCCGCCAGACAATGACGTTCAGTGCAGCCGCGTCAGGCAGCCGTGACTCATCCGTACAGCCGGTGTTTGACATACCGGCTGGCACTACGGTCAGTCACTATGCGTTGTGGGCTGGATCGACCTGTGTGGACGCAGGGGCGCTGTCTGCTGCAGAGACGTTTGCCGCTGACGGGCAGTATACGTTGACTGATGCGGATATCAGTCTTTCGTAATGCAGACAGGTTCTTTCCAGGGCATGAAAACTACGAAGCGGGCGAGCGCAGAAAACGCACAAATACCAGAGTGCTATAAGGTTCCTTCCTTGTGATTGTCAATAAGAAAGAGCTATCCGATATTTTCGGTATCAGTGAAAGAACACTGACCAAATACCAGAAATTATCGGATTTTCCTATTCTGGTGGATGCCGGGCGGGGCCATGAGAATCAATATAACTCGCAGGCTGTGTACAGGTTTCTTTTGTCACAGGCGCTGAATGGCGCGACAAAAGAAAGCGCAAAAGAGCGCCTTGATCGTGTTCGGGCGAACCGTGAAACGCTGGCCTATGCGAAAGATTTGAAAGAGCTGGTGCCTGCTGCAGAAGTGGCGGCAACACTGGATCAGGTGGTGGTGGCCATTAAAAGCACCCTGATCAACGGTGTCAACAAATTGAAAACCGAGATCGATGCACTATATGACATCGACCTCGACCCGGAGATACTGGATGACCATAATCGATCCGTGCTCACGCACTTATCAGCAATTAACATCGAATCTGGCAGCGATAGTACAGGATTGCCTGGCGCGGTTTAAGCCGCCGCCAAAGCTGTCCACACTGGACTGGTCTAATACATACCGCTGGATTAGCCCGAAAACCAGTGCCAATCCGGGCAAGTATTCATCAAACCTCACGCCATGGATAGCGGGTATGATGGAAGCGGCTGACGACCCAAAGGTGAAGAAGCTGGTTACCAAAAAGAGCGCACAGGTGGCGTATACAGAAGGCTTCTGGAACAACTATCTGGGCCGCAGGATTCATATTGACCCCTGTGCGATTGTGCTGCTTTTCCCGAAAGAGAAAACGATTCGCAAATATTTGGATACAAAATTCATCCCGATGATTGAAGCGACGCCGGTTTTACGGGAACTGGTGGATTTACGGTTGACTCGCAACGGTGAACAGCGGATGGACTACCGGGCGTTTCCGGGTGGCTTTCTGTCTCTGGTAGCCTCCAATGCGCCGGACAACGTAAAGTCGATCTCTGCACCAGTGGCTGCCGTTGAAGAACCGGACGACTGTAATACCAACGTAGCCGGGCAGGGCGACAGTATTACGTTGCTGGAAGAGCGCCTGAAAACCTTTGACCGGAGAAAGTTTATCTTCGGTGGTACACCAACGATCAAAGGCTTGAGCCGGGTGGATGAGGCCTATGAAAACTCGGACAAACGCAAGTTTTACGTTCCCTGCCATGAGTGCAAAGAGACGCATGTACTCAGTTGGGAGAATGTGACCTGGCTGCATGGTGATGTTCACCACAAGATTTATGGCACTGGCAGGCCGGAAACCGCCGCCTACTCCTGCCCGCATTGTGGTTGTGTCTGGAATGACCGGCAAAAAAACCGCAACGTGCGCCTGGGTAAGTGGGTAGCTACAGCAGAATTTAACGAAACCGCCGGGTTTTATATTAACGAACTCTATTCACCGTTTCCGGCATCCACCTTTGCCCGGCTGGTTGAGCGGTACCTTGAGGCCATTCATTACAAGGAACAGGGCGATGAAAGCAAGATCATCGCCTTTACCAATAATGCACTGGGGCTGGCCTATGAATACCAGTCAGACTCGGCCAGCGAAGAACAACTGGAATCCAGGGCGTTGGCCTACCCGGAAAAGCAGGTGCCACTGGGCGGGCTGGTATTGACTGCCGGTGTGGATGTTCAGGGTGACAGACTGGCCGTGATCATTCGCGCATGGGGCAGGGAAGAAGAAAGCTGGTTAGTTTACTGGGGAGAAATTGCCGCGCAACGGCATGTCGTCGATGTGAATGACGCAGTCTGGCAGGAGCTGGACAGTATCCTGTTTGGCAAATATACCCATGAATCCGGCGCTTCCATCCCGGTTTCAGCGGTCAGTCTGGATACCTCTGATGGTAATACCAGTGATGCCGCCTATCACTATATCCGGTCCCGGCGTGGTCGCGGTATAAAGATCATGGCAATCAAGGGCGAATCGAACAATTCCAGCAAAGAAATTGTCACCCCGGCCCGTGCTCTGGATGTGAATCTGAAAACGAAAGCGGCCAAATACGGCTTGCAGGTGTTTATGGTTGGCACCAACAAAGCCAAAGACCTGATCTCCGGGCGGCTCAAACTTGAGGGGCGTGGCGCAGGTCGTATGCACAATTACGAAACAGTCCGGGCTGACTATTACGCCCAGTTGTTAAGCGAGATCAAGGCACCGGGTCGTAATGGCAAGAAAACATGGCAAAAGAAAAGTGGCACCCGGAATGAGGCACTGGATTGTGAAGTTTATGCGCTACACGCTGCCCGGGTATTACGGCTCCATGTAAAACGCTCGGCACAGTGGGATCAGATCGAGGCCGATTTAAAACAGCCAGACCTGCTGAACGAACCTGTTGAACCGGTGGCAGAAGTGTTGCCAGAAGACACCCGGCCAATGCGAAATAAATTCAAAGGCCGACCCAAACAGAAAGGTGGATTTGTAAAGAAATGGTGAAAATAGGTTTACCCGCATCCATGGTGGCTGGAGATACACTCAGGTTCAGTGCTCAGGTTTCTGATTATCCTGCAACGGATGGCTGGGAATTAAACATTGCACTCCTGTCGCCGGTCTATCGCTACACGATGACAGCAACGGCTGATGGGGCAGACTATCGCTTCAGCATTGACCCGGCCACGTCTCAAAACTGGAAGCCTGCAACCTACCGGTATGCGGCATTTGTTCAGAAGGCAGGCGAACGCCACACGGTGGCCAACGGGTTCTTTGATGTCACACCGGACTTTGTGACCCATTCATCCAATGATATCCGGCATCACGTTGAAAAAGTGCTCGATGCCCTGGAATCGGCACTGGAAAAAAAGGCAAGCCGCGATCAATTGGAAATGGCCTTTAACGGCAGGCAAATCAAATATATACCACCGAGTGAACTGTTAGCCTGGCGTGACAGTTATCGTAAACAGTTGGCGGCTATTCGCAAGTCGGAGGCCATCAAACAGGGTGAAACTCAAACCGGCATTATCAAGGCGCGATTCGGATGAAACTGAAATTCTGGAAAAAAGACCCGCCCCCGGTGCGGATAGAGCCGAAACTGGACGAGACTGAGCCGGTGACCCAATCGCGTGGGAAAATGGCTCCGACCATTAAACAGCGAAACTATGATTCTACCGTCATGTCCAGAATTACCGCAGACTGGACGGCAGCCCCTGCCCATATTGACCAGATTATCTTCAATAATCTGCGGGTGCTGGTGGCTCGCAGCCGTGACCGATTCATCAACGATGACTATGGCAAGCGGTTTGTCAGTCTGGTCAAGGCAAATGTTGTCGGCCCCAATGGTTTCGGTCTCGAATCCCGGGCTGTAGGTAACGATGAAAAACCAGACCAGGCGGCCACTGTTGCCATAGAAAAAGCCTGGAAGTCGTACAAAAAAAAGACCAACTGTGATGTTACTGGCCGTCACTCGTTCACCGAGTTGAATCAACTGATTATCGGAACCATAGTGGTGGACGGTGAAGCCCTGATCCGCTACCACCGTTCCGGCCACTACGGTCAGCAGCTTGAGCTGATCGACCCGCAAAAGCTGGACGTGAACTATAACGACACCCTGGAGGATGGCCGCTATATCCGCTTCGGCATTGAGTACAACGCCCGTGGCCGGGTGCTGGCGTACCATTTAAGCCAGCCATCCGGGATAGCCAATATCTATCTGGCATCGTACAACACGCGCAATTATGAGCGAGTGCCAGCCGGTGAAATGGATCACCTGTTTATTCCGATTTTTGCCGAACAAAAACGCGGTATCCCCTGGATGGCGACCAGTCTGGTCAGAATGAAAATGCTCGGTGGTTTTGAGGATGCCAGTCTGGTCGCCGCTCGCGCCGGTGCCAGCAAAATGGGATTCTTTACCGTCCCTGCAGGTGATGACTACCAGCCCGGAGAAAAAGATGAAACCGGTGCGGTAATCAGCGAATTTGAACCCGGCACCTTTGAAGAACTGCCGGAAGGCGTACAGATGCAATCCTTCGACCCGCAATACCCGGCGGGTGAGTTTGATATGTTTATGAAATCCTGTCTGCGGGGTATCGCTTCCGGTTTTGGCGTCGATTATGTGAGCCTGGCCAACAACCTGGAAGGGGTGAATTATTCCAGCTTGCGCCACGGTGAACTGTTAAACCGGGAATTGTGGAAAGCCATGCAGCAATGGCTGATCGAAAACTGGTTAAACGACTTTATGGAACGCTGGATTATCGAGCAATACCAGCGATCCACCATCACAATCAAAGGCCGCCCCCTGTCCCGCAAACTGCAAAACTACCTGCCACACCGTTGGCAGGGGCGTCGCTGGGAATGGGTAGACCCGCTCAAAGACATGAACGCCAAACTGATTGAATACAAAATGGGCGTGACTTCCATTTCCCAAATTATTCGCGAGCGGGGCAGAGACCCGGAAGAAATCTGGCGGGAACGCGAAAAAGAGGACAAACGAATGAAAGAATTAGGTATCGAGCCCGGCCAAATGCTGGGCTTTGTTGTTTCTGAAGGGGAAAAAAATGCCGAGTGAACTGAAAGTAACGAAATTGGAACGATCCGTCCAGTTGACGCGAGAGCATATCGACGCAGAATCGCGCCACGTTGAGCTGGCTTTCAGCTCTGAAAACCCCGTTAGGCGCTGGTTTGGTGAGGAAATTCTCGATCACTCAGCCACCGCAGTACGGCTCGACAGATTGAAAAACAGTGGCCCGGTATTACTGGATCACAATCACCGCGAGCAAATTGGCGTGGTGGAATCGGTAAGCATTGACAGTGACCGCCGGGGGCGGGTACGGGTTCGGTTTGGCAAATCGGCTCGCGCAGAAGAGGCTTTCCAGGATGTGTTGGATGGTATTCGTGTGCATGTGTCGGTCGGGTATCGCGTTCACGAGATGATCCTGGAAAGATCATCTGACGAAGGTGACACTTATCGAATCACCGACTGGGAACCAATGGAGGTCTCCTTTGTGAGTGTTCCGGCTGACCCTACCGTGGGAGTCGGACGAAGCATTGACGAATTACCACCTGCAAAAATCATTGATAACGAAGTGAAAGAGGAACGAGTTATGCCAGCACCAGTAACAAAACCAGAAACCCCGGCAAAGCCTGCTGTTGACAAGGCTGCCGTAGTTGAGGAAGTCAGAAATCGTGAAACTGACCGTATTCGCAAAATCTCCGCATTGGGGGCAAAACACGATATGAGCCAGGAGGCATCCGAATTTATCCGCGAAGGCAAATCGGCGGAAGAGTTCTATGAGCGGGTATTGAGCGATCTTGAAACCGCCACCCGCGCCCAGCCACCGACCAAACTCGATATGACCGAAAAGGAGCAAAAATCCTACTCGGTCGTCCGGGCCATTACCGCTGCTGCCAGTGGTGACTGGAAAGCGGCGGCCTTTGAGCGCGAATGTTCGCTTGAGATTCAGGAGCGACTGGGTAAAGAGCCCAACGGATTCTTTGTGCCCTACGATATTCAGGCGCGTGATATGAGCGTTGGCGGTGCCAATGTGGGCGGCAACCTTGTCGCCACCCAACACCTTGCCGGTTCGTTTATCGACAACCTGCGAGCGCGAGCCATTCTGGGTGCAATGGGAGCACGCTTCCTGCCCGGATTGGTGGGTGATGTGGATATCCCGCGTAAAGACAGCAACGGCACCTTTACCATTGTTGGCGAAGATGGAACGGCCACCCAATCAGATATTAACATCGGCATGGTCTCGATGAGTCCGACTACCCTGACCGGTCATGTTTACATGACCCGAAAACTGTTGAAACAGTCTACCCCGTCGGTTGATGCGCTGGTAATGGATGATTTGTCTGAAGGTGCGGCACTGGCCATCGACAAATACGCCCTGACCGGCACAGGAGCGGGTGACCAGCCCACAGGTGTTCTGAATCAGGCCGGTCTCAATGTTCAGGCTGTTGCCGCAGCAGGCGAGCCTGCCTGGGCGGAACTGGTCGGCTTTGAAACAGCCCTGGCGAATGATAACGCCCTGGCGGATTCACTGTACTACGTGATGTCTCCCGGCGTAGTCGGGCACAGTAAAACCACGGTCAAGGATGCCGGTTCAGGTCGATTCCTGCTGGAGGGAGGCCGCATCAACGACTACCCGGTAATGCGAACCACGCAAATCCCGGCGAACAGCATTCTGTTCGGTAATTTCTCGGATGTCATTATCGGTCTCTGGGGCGTGCTGGATATCTACCCGACGCTGAAAGAAGGCACGGGCGGTCTGGATGTTTACGTCTATCAGGATTTTGACGTAGCCATTCGCCATGCCGAGTCATTTTGTAAAAACGGCTAACTAACATCCCTGAATCTGGCAGGCGAACCGCCTGCCATTACCTGTTAATTCGGAGTCACAACATGATAGAAGCAAACAAATTCATCAAAGGGTCAGCGATCACCATTACAGCAATGACTACATCAACCGGTGGCGGGGTG
>PDWJ01002974.1_pt1 | contig 26612 bp, 21 predicted proteins | sample 1430881 | NCBI WGS metagenome assembly PDWJ01 (sample SAMN01162460, study PRJNA174530) | Oral metagenome, whole genome shotgun sequencing project. | biome: Marine environment; feature: Marine mammal; material: Swab sample of the gingival sulcus; isolation source: swab sample of gingival sulcus...
GCGTAGTCGATTTGCAACACACTACAGCCGCCGCAGCGATAGGCAAATTGGCAGGTCGGCTCGATTCTGTATTCGGAAGCTTGCAAGAGTTTAATAATGCGCGCTTTATTATAAGCCTTTTTTTCTTTTAAAATCTCAACGCGCACTCGGTCGCCCGGTACGGCGCCATCGACAAAGTGCACTTTACCATCGACGCGCCCTATGCCCTCGCCGCGCTCGTTGATATCTGTAATTAATAGTTCTACTGTTTTTTGTCTTTTCATATAGGCTACTCCATTTTACCCATTTTAATATTTTTTTATTTTGCTGTTGGTCAGTTGAGTGGAAAGCAAAGTCAAAAGCGAGATCTTTCGACTGCGCTCAAGATGACAGACGAATAAATTTCATTTTGGTGCCAGGCACTGAAAAAAAGCGAGATGTCTCCGCGTTGGTCGACATGACAACATGTGCAAATCGTGCCTGGCACCATAAAAAAACGAGATGTCTCGACGATGCTCGACATGACATACAGAGCGTTTCAATTGCGGTAAAAAGCGAGATCTCTCCACTCCCTACAGTCGGTCGAGATGACAGACGAACAAGTGATAATAGGCGCCAATAGCGATTAGACACTTTAATGGCTGCATACACTTGGAGCGTAGGGGCGCTTCAAAAGATTTTCGAAGTGCGTTGCGTAAAAGCCGCACGAGGGGGCTTTAGCGAGGATTTGCAGGAGGGAATCCCGCAGCGCTAGCATAAGCACTGCGATAAATTCCACCACTGCCCCGTTAAGCGCGACATCGTGCATGTAGACTTAAAGTGTCGTCATTAGCAAGCGCCGTAAAAAGCGAGATGTCTCGACAAGCTCGACATGACATACAAAGTGTTCCAATTGCGGTAAAAACCAAGATGTCTCGACAATGCTCGACATGACAATTCAGTTAGTCGGTTGGTCGGGAAAAGCAAAAGCTAATTTCAAACCCGAGATCTTTCGACTGCGCTCAAGATGACAGATGAATAAATTACATTTTGGTGCCAGGCACTGAAAAACACAAATTAAAGTTGAAAATCGCGAATAATATAGCTAAATTTTACTAAAACACTAGTAAATTACACAAGTTTTAACTATAATGAACTTAACCAAATTGTTTTTATATAATTATTTTCCCTTTCGGTGAGGTTTATGAAAAAATTTATTACGCTAATCACTTATATTCTACTTATTATAACGACCTTTATCATTCCAATAAATTCATCTATCTTTACGCTCAATATGTCCAATATCGTCGAGACCGATCAAGCGGACGAACCATTTATCGTTCAGCCCAATACGATTGTCTTGACTAAATTAGATAATCCCGACGACTTATTTACTTTTGCAATTGACAGTTCGAAAAAACTGACCGATCGCGAACGCGCCCAATTGACGTTTACAGGTACGCTGACAGATTACCTAAAAAATGCGCATAGTTTGACACTTGAAGACTTTAATTACGAAATCGAAGACAGTGCACAGCGCGTCATTTATCACATAAAGTCTTTAAAAAAGCAGCGCGCTTTTACTTCTGAAGATCTCTCTATTAGCGTTGCCCTAATGGACGAAACGCTACAGCTAGACACTTATCTGTTCACTGCAGCTGACGCCCTAAAGCCAAATGGCATGACGGATCAAAGCGTCACAGCTGCGCTGGTTCCGATATACTATAATTCAGATCGCGACGTGCAATATCCGGTTTATACAAAATTAAAGGCTGGCAAAAACAGCTTTAGAAGAATCATTAATGCACTTGCCAACACGCCGAATTATCCGGGCATTGTCGAGCGTACTCAATTTCCCTACATTAGTTATGTCTGGTATTCCGCGGGTACTTTGGAACTAAAAATGCTCAGTTCTGAATTAACCGAATTCAGTGACCCGACCGTTGCCGAGAACACTTTAAAATGCCTCTTGAATACGGTCAAAGACTTTAGTGGCGACTTAGTGGTCAACAAGGTTTCACTGATTATTGACGAGACCAAGTCATCGCTTGCCTTTGGCAATATCGCCATCGACGAGCCCTTTACCGTCGACAGAAACCCGCAAGTTTATCTGCCGCTATTGCAAAACGGTCAACTGACTTGGCTGCCGAAGGACATCACAAGTCGCGAAACCGCCGACGAAACGATTAAACAAATAATCATCGCATATCAACACCCCTACGGCGTTTGCAAGTGCAGCGAAATCTCACCACTGTTGGCAAAGACCGTAGAATTGGAGCAAGCAAATGTCGTAGGCAACACGCTGCGCTTGAGCTTTAATAATGCACTTGCCGAATACTGCAAAGACCATACCGACTACCCCGCAACGCTAATCGAAGGGCTTGCCTTATCGGCGACGACGCTACCCGATATCGACAGCATTGAGCTTTACATCGGCGAAACCAAGTTAAACAAATTGGGCAATTACGCGTTTGACAACCCAATCTTGCGCCCCCTGTACTTTAACGTCGACTTAAATTATATCAAATAATAGCGCAACCGCCAATGTCTTATTCAAGCGATTAACTTGAACAATTAAAAAGAGTGTTTTGCACACTCTTTTTTGTTAGTAGTTTAAGCCAAATTTTAGACTATGGCGCCACCTCGACGTGATTTTTGCATAGTATCTTAAATCGTAACTGTTCAGTCGAAATGACATTGTGTTATGCTTTTCTACTGAACAGTTACCTTAAATCTATTTATTACAGTACGCGCGTCTTACCGGCGTAAATAATACCCTTTTCAGAGTCTAAAGTAACCAGTTGACCATCCTTGAAAACTTTCATTGCATCAGTTGCACCGACGATGACCGGTTTATTGAGATTGAGCGCCACGATTGCAGCGTGCGAAGTATAACCACCCTCTTCGACGATCAGAGCACTTGCCCTAGCCACCGAATCCATCATGTCTTTATCCGTTGCGTAGGCGACCAAAATATTGCCGTCGACCATTTTTTGACGCGCCTCGTCGCCATCGCTCGCCAAGCAGACGTTGGCAGAAATAACTTCTTTACCGATGCCGAGACCCTTCATCAGTATTTCGCCGACCAGGTGCACTTTCATCAAGTTTGTCGCGCCGGCGACGCCGACCGGAACACCAGCTGTGATAATGACGATTTCACCCTCTTTAATGTAGTTTAGCGCTCTCGCCTTTGCCAGCGATTCATCAAAGATTGCTTCAGTCGTTTCTTCACTTGGAATAATAAATGAATAGACGCCCCAAACCAGAGCCAATTTGCGCCTGACAGCCTCGTCCGTACAGGCGGCAATAATCAGTGAACTGGGACGATTCTCCGATATTTTACGCGCCGTAAAGCCCGATGCAGTCGCTGCAATTATCGCCGACGCCTTTAAGTCCATCGCCGTCGTCACAGTGGCATGCGAAACCGCATAGGTGACGTCGTCAACGCGTTTCTTGCGGAGGCTCATCATGACCGCTTCATAATCTATCGCCTCTTCAGCGGTGTACGCAATTGTCGCCATCGTCTCGACTGATTCGAGCGGATATTTGCCGGCGGCAGTTTCGCCGGACAACATAATGGCATCTGTGCCGTCGAAAATGGCATTGGCGACGTCGGTCGTCTCTGCTCTGGTCGGACGCGGGTTGCGCATCATCGAATCGAGCATTTGCGTTGCCGTGATGACCGGCTTGCCAGCCATATTGCACTTGTTGATCATATTTTTTTGTTCCAGCGGTACGCGCTCAGCCGGAATCTCTACGCCGAGGTCGCCGCGCGCGACCATTAAGCCGTCGGAAACGCGGATGATTTCATCTAAATTGTCGACGCCTTCCTGATTTTCGATCTTTGAAATAATGTGAATATCATAGGCGTCATTGCGCTCCAAAATTTCGCGAATCGCCAAGACGTCAGCCGCTTTGCGGATAAACGACGCGGCAATAAAGTCGATGCCCTGCGCGATGCCAAACTCGATATCGGAAATATCTTTGGCGGTAAGCGCCGGCAAGTTTATCTTGACGCCGGGCACGTTAACGCCCTTATTGCTCTTGATGACACCGCTGTTGTTAACTTGACACTTGATTTCATTATGGGTCGGCGCTTCAATGACTTCTAACTCGACTAAGCCGTCGTCGATTAATATTTTATCGCCGATTTCGACGTCCTGCGGCAAACCCTTATAGGACACCGTACACTTTTGAGCATCGCCCAAATATTCATCGGTCGTCAACGTATACGTCGAACCCTCTGCCAATTCGACCGGTTCGGCAAATTTACCGAGTCTGATTTCCGGTCCTTTTGTATCGAGTAAAATTGCAACCGGTTCGCCCAATTCTTCACGTACCGATTTAATCATATTTATTCTGACGAGATGTTCTTCCTGCGTGCCGTGTGAAAAATTCAATCTGGCAACGTTTAATCCCGCTTTTACTAAATCGCTAAACAGTTCACGTGACTCACTCGCCGGTCCAATTGTACAAACTATTTTGGTTTTTTTCATTTATTCCTCCTATGTTCGCATTGTGACGCTTATTTCTGCACAACCGAACTACACCATACATTTTAATTTATACCATAAATCGCAGTCTTTAAGCACTATAATCGCACTGCCCTCTATTTATCGATTAAGCGAACGTTATCGTCGCCAAAATACTGCTTTATTTCATCGATTAGCGGTGCTTTAATACTGACGCCGCGCTTGTAGACGACTACTTTATCGGCATCTGACTGATATATTTTAATCTGACTGCTGCCGCGATGCCGTTGACTAAGCCCTGCTAAAAATTGCTGATGATCTGCCGTCAATGCCTTAACGCGCAAATAGATGAGCTTTACCGCGCGGTAATCGTAAGGCGCAGCGCTCTCGCGCGCAGCTATTGCGCCGTCGAGCGGCTTGACGACATCGGCAATTAAGGACGCCGATTCGTCTTCTTTAATGCTGACGCTACCGGTGATGACGACGACTTTGTCGCGTGCAATATGTGGTCGATAGCTGTGCAAAATGCGGCTGAATACGACGACTTCGATTTCACCATAAAAGTCTTCCAAGGTGATAAACGCCATTTTATCACCTTTTTTAGTGCCTTTTTCGACGACGCGCGTAATTAAACCCGCCATCTGATGACGCTTGCCGTCGAGGCTAACATCGCCCTGTTCGCCGCTTTCCACAAGCTCTGCCGAACTGATTGTACTGACGCGGTCGATGACTGCACGATAATCCTCCAGCGGATGTCCGCTGACGTATACGCCGATAACCTCTCTTTCGAAGTTTAGTCGATTAGCTCGACTGAGTGGATTGGCCTGCGCATAATTAAAGGTCGGCTTTTCCAATTCTTCGATTTCGTCAAACAAGCTCAATTGCCCGGCGGCGTTGTGACGACGATTTTGTTGAATGCTGTCGATTAACCTTTCGTAATTGAGCAGTAGTACCGAACGCAATTCGCCAAAACTGTCCAAAGCTCCCGCCTTAATGAGGCTTTCAATTGCCTTTTTATTGAGTTCGCGCGCCGCTAAGCGATTTAGAAAGTCCTCAAAATTTTTAAATTCAGCAGTGCGCCGCTCTTCTACGATATTGGCGACAATCGATTTGCCGACGTGCTTAATCGCATACAAGCCAAAGCGAACGGCGCCATCTTCGACGCTAAAAGTCCCTTCTGAACGGTTGACATCGGGCGCCAAAACTTCAATTTTCATATCTCGGCAAGCTTTTATATACTGCGCTATCTTTTTATGCGAGCCCATGCTGGCAGTCATACATGCTGCCATAAACGCCAATGGATAGCGCGCCTTTAAATAGGCGGTTTGATAGGCGATAATGGCATAGCCGGCGGCGTGCGATTTGTTGAACGCATATTTGGCAAAGTCCAACATGTCGTCGTAAATCGCTTCGGCTGCCTCTGCCGATATGCCGTTTCTAACGCAGCCGGCAATGACGACATTGCCCTGTTCGTCGTCCAAGCCGTAGACGAAATGCTGGCGCTCTTTTTTCATGACGTCCATTTTCTTTTTGCTCATCGCACGGCGCACCAAGTCGGAGCGACCGTAACTGTAGCCACCCAGTTTGCGCACGATTTCCATGACCTGTTCCTGATACACTAAACAGCCGTGTGTGACGTCCAAAATCGGCTTTAATTCGGGCGTTACATAACGAATGCCAGCCGGATTGTTTTTATTTTTAATATAAGTTGGAATCGAATCCATTGGACCGGGGCGATAGAGTGAAATGCCGGCGATAATATCTTCGATTTGCGTCGGCTTTAGCGCTTTCATAAAGCGAATCATACCGGCGGATTCGAGCTGGAAGATGCCGAGCGTCTGCCCCTTTGCAATCAGTTTATATGCCGCTTTATCGTCAATTGGCAACTGCGCTAAGTCAATTTTACGACCGCTGGTCTGTTCGATTAAGCACAGGCTGTTTTTTATAATGGTCAGCGTGCGCAGACCCAAAAAGTCGAACTTTAACAGTCCCAGCTCTTCCAATAAATCCATACTGTACTGCGTCGACACATTATTGTCGTGCAAGTAAAGCGGTACGTAATCGTCAATTGGTCGCTTGCCGATGACGACGCCGGCAGCGTGTGTCGAAGCGTGCCGCGGCATGCCTTCAAGCGCCTTGGCAATATCGATTAAACGCCTCACTTCGGGATTAGTCTGATACTTCTCGCGCAACTTTTCGTTCATCTGCAAAGCGCGCTCAATGGTAATGCCGAGTACAAAGGGAATCGCCTTGGCGACGACGTCGACTTCGCCGTAGGACATGCCCAGTACGCGACCGACATCTCTGATCGCCGCGCGCGCCCCCATGGTGCCGAATGTAATGATCTGGGCGACGTGGTCGACACCGTATTTATCGACGACATAGTCGATTACTTCTGCCCGCCGGTCGTCTTGAAAATCGATATCGAAGTCGGGCATGGTAATGCGCTCCGGATTTAAAAAGCGCTCGAAGATCAACTGATATTTTAAGGGGTCGACGTCAGTAATCGCCAGACAGTATGCGACGATGCTGCCGCCGCCGCTGCCGCGACAAGGTCCGACCAGTATACCGCGCTGTTTGGCGTAATTGACAAAGTCCCAAACGATTAAAAAATAATCTTCGTAGCCCATTTCAAATATAATTTTGAGTTCTGCCTTTAAGCGATCAATTGCGGCTTGATCGTTGGCGTAGCGCGCCGCCACGCCCTTGCGGCAAAGGGCGATTAAATAGTCGCGCGAACTCTGTCCAGCGGGCGGCGTAAAAGCCGGCAAGTGCCTGGTGTTAAAGTCGAAGTCAAAGTTGCAGCGATCGGCAATTTTGACGGTGTTTTCAATCGCCTGTGGCGCATAGGGAAACAGTGCCGCCATTTGTTCGGGCGACTTTAGATAAAACTCTTCTGCCGGAAAGCGCATGCGATCTTTATCGTAGAGCGTCTTGCCCGTCTGAATTGCCAGCAAAACGTCGTGCGTTTTGGCATCTCCCTTTTCGATATAGTGAACGTCGTTCGTAGCGACCAGCTCGATGTTGAGCTCCGCCGCCAGTTTAACGAGTAATTTATTTATTTTTTTCTGTTCGAGCAAGCCGTGATCTTGCAGTTCTAGATAAAAGTGCTCGCGGTCAAAAATCGTCAAATAGTCTTCGACGAGGCGCTTTGCCTCTTGATAATTACTGTAGCTTAAAGCGCGCTGCACATCGCCCGACATACAGGCGCTGAGGGCGATTAAACCCTCGCTGTGCTGGCGCAATAGCGCTTTATCGATGCGCGGCTTATAATAAAAGCCTTCTGTAAAGCCGCGCGACACCAATTTTATAAGATTGCGATAACCGGTTTGATTTTCTGCCAATAAAATAAGATGGCTGCGCTGTTTATCGCGCGCCGGATCTTTATCTTTCATATCGCGCAGCGCCAAATAAACTTCACAGCCAATAATCGGTTTAATACCTGCCGCACGCGCTTTTTTATAAAACTCGACAGCGCCAAACATGACGCCGTGATCGGTGATCGCTACGGCGTCCATGCCCAATTCGGCAGTTTTTTGAAACAATTTGTCGATGCGGGCAAAGCCGTCCAACAAACTGTACTCGGTATGTAAATGTAAGTGCACAAAGGACATATTTTTTTCCTATTGTTGAGGTTGTATTTTATCGCGCCACGCCGCTATAATCGCCGCGTGGTACTTCTCTGGTATATCGTGCGAACTATATTCCATTAGCATGCCAATATCGGCAACCGTGCGCTTTTGTATAATCTGATTTAATTGACTGCGCAGCGAAGATTGTAAGATGTTGGCGCTATATGCGGGCAATCCGCGAAAGTCGCGATTGTATACTTTTTCCATTTGCAGTTCTTTGTCGATAATCGTATTTATCGTCGCCATCGCACCGGATTTATTGGCGGCGTTAAAGGGAATCGCCAAATAATTCACCTTATTGACATTGTGTTTCATCAGAAACAGCGGATGCGTGCCGTACGGAAAAATCGACTGCCCGGACATTTTATCGCCGTACATATAATCATAAGACATCGTGACCAGCGTTTTGCCTTCGGCGAATAAGTTGTCCATTTCAGCGGCCGTCTGCGGATAGGTTTCGCCACCGGCGTATAGATTTTTTGAAATCGATTGTAAATAAGACATGCCCGGTTCAATCAATTCGGCGAGCTGCGCTTCGTCTAAATCTTCTTTGACAAATGACTTTATCGGTGAAAAGTTTAATATTACCGACCGCACAAAGGCGCCGCCAATGGGATCGGACGGCTCCGGATAAGTGAATTTTCCGGGATTTGCCTCTAAGAATTCAGCCAGCGATTCCAGCGAATTCAAACGGTCGAAAACGACGTCTTTATCATAAAAATAATTGAGCGTATTGACGTTAAAGGGCACCAAAAAACCGTCGGTCGGCGCATCGCCGCAATAGATGCAATTCAAGTCATCGTCACAGTAATGCGTTTGGTAATTATAAAGCTTTTTGACAAACGGTCCATAGAGCAAGCCCTTTTGTTGAAGTTCTTTAAACTCCGCCTCGTTTAGCCACAATAAGTCGATTTTGCCGACGGTGCGTTCGTTTGCCTTGTCCTCGACCAACAAATCGTAGACCTGATCGTACGGCAACTTGACGACGTTAAAATCGATGCCGTGCGCATTCTTGACTTTACTGCTGACTGACTGCTCAAACCACTGCCATGCGCCGCGGTCTTCCGTCCAAGTGTAAAAGGACACCGCCGTCTCCGCGGCGCTGTCAGCTATCAGCTGCCAAGCCTTTTCTTGAGGATCAACCGGTTTTTCACAGCTTGTCATAAACGCTGTCAAACACGCCACTAAAACTATTATAAATCGCTTCATATTCTTTCCAATTGTCTAACTCGAATTATTCAGTCCTCGTTCTGCCTTTAATTTATCGGCGAGCTTTATCAGCTTTTTCATCCTGTGATTGGCGCCCGACTTGCTAATCGGCGGGGTCAACAATTCACCCAATTCGGCAAGCGTTATTTCTTGGTTTTCAAGTCGCAATTGGGCTATCTGATAAAGTGACTCCGGTAGCTCCTTTAACCCCATGATGCGATCGATTGTTTCAATCGCCTCGATGTGTTGATTGGAAGCTGCCATCATCTTGCGCACATTCGCCGTATCGCAGTTGACAATTCGATTGACGTAGTTTTTCATTGCCTTCGCGACGCGCGTGGACTCATAAGAGAGCAAGTAACTATGTGCACCGATAATATTAAGTATATCGACAATTTGGTCGGAATCTTTAATGTATACGATAAAGTGACTCTTGCGTTCGAGCATTTTGGCATACAAATCAAACGCTTTCAACAATTGCATAAAGCGTTCCGCAAAGTATTTAGATGTGACGACAAATTCTAGATGATACGATTTCGCCGGGTCGTTAATCGACCCCGAGCCCAAAAACATGCCGCGAATATAGGCGCGCCTGTTGGCGTTGTCAGAAAAGACAAAATCGGGCACATCGTCCAACAGTTGAAATGACCGCTCGTCTGCCACAATGCCGAGTTCAACTAAATTAGCGCGCACGTCGTCGACGATAATTTCGTATACTGTGCGCTTGTTGAGCGACGTTTGTGCCTTGCTGTGCAGTGCAACTTTTTTTTGATATATCTTTTGAAACAGCGTGACGATTAATTTGGCAACTGCCTGATTTTCAGTTTGTACACTGAGCGCCAATTCACCGCCACCGCGAATATGTAAAGTGCCACAAGATCTAACTAGGGCAGACAGTTCCGCCCTTTGCTGTGGTCGACTTTCTGATATTTGTTCGGAAATAGCAGCTTTTATACCTGATGCATACGACATTTTTAACTCCAACTACTGTTTGTTCAAATACTTTTCGCGATAGAGCGCAATTGCCTTTTTGACAATTTTGCGTTCATCGTCATAGCGCACCATCGACAAGACGTCGTCAATGGCGATAAACTTTGCCAGTTTAAACCCTTCCTCGCGTTGCGGATAACAGTGCTTTGAACGCGTCGTCATCAAATACCAATGCACGGTTTTACTGGTCATTTCGTTATTTCTCCAAGTATTGTAAAACTCGTAGTGAATTGTTCCCAAATATTCATGTATAATCGCTTTTACGTCGGCTTCTTCCAACACCTCGCGTAGCGCCGTCTGCATTCTGTGTTCATTTTGTTCAATTCTGCCCTTCGGTAGCACCCAATCGCCATTGGTCTTCATCAATAATAACATCGTATTATCCAAGAATACCACGCCACCTGCGCTGGTCGATATCTTCAATTTAATCACCTAAATATTACGTTCTATCCTACCTAAATAGTATAACATATTGAATAGTTTTAGCCAATCAAAACGATTAAAAAACGACCTCTATTTTACTGAAAATGAAAATCATTAAAAGTGAGATTTCTCCATTTCAGTCGAAATGAAGAGTAAGCAAAAAGCCATTTCGCTTTGTTTGGAAATGGCCTTTAATAGTAAGTCTTACTAACCCGGTTTCTGGGTTTATCTATTCAACCGGTTTTAAACGCGCTGTAAAGTGTCTTAAAACTGCCGGCTCGTAATCAAATGTGAAGCCCTTCAGCGTTTCGGCTTTTTTCATGACTTCGATAACCGCCTCGGCGACGACGTCCATGTGATTATTGGTGTAGACGCGACGCGGAATCGTAAGGCGCATCAATTCGAGCGGCGATTCCAAATTTTCGCCCGTATCGGGGTCGCGACCGAGCAAGAATGAACCGATTTCGACCGGTCGTACGCCGGACTCCAAATATACTGCATTACAGACCGCCTGTGCCGGGAACTGATGATAGGGAATGTGTGGGCACATCTTCTTACAGTCTACGAATACGGCGTGTCCGCCAATCGGATACTGTACCGGAACGCCGGCTGCCTTTAATTTTTCGCCCAAATAAGTTACTTGACCAATTCTACTCTCTTGAAACGCTACTTCGAGCGCCTCGTCCAAGCCAACTGCCAGAGCTTCCATATCGCGACCTGACAAGCCGCCATAGGTCGGGAAGCCCTCCATCGGTACGCAAGTAGAACGACACGCCGTATAGAGCGCTTCATCGTCTTTAAAGGTCAAGATACCGCCCATGTTGACGAGGCCGTCTTTTTTGGCGCTCATCGCCATGCCATCTGCCAAGTCGAACATTTCGCGGGCGATTTCGCGCAGCGATTTATCTTGATAACCGTCCTCGCGCATTTTTATGAAATAGGCATTTTCGGCATATCTGGCGCCATCGATGAACAATTTAAGATTGTACTTGTCGGCAATCGCCTTGACGCCGCGCATGTTTTCCATCGATACCGGCTGTCCACCCGCCGAGTTACAAGTGACCGTCATCACGATACAAGCGACGTTTTCAGCGCCCTTTTCGACGATGAACTGTTCGGTTTTAGCGAGGTCAAAGTTGCCCTTGAAGGGATGATAGGCCTGCGTGTCAAAGGCGATTTCGTCAATTGTATTGACGGCGCGACCGCCGGCGATTTCGACATGCGCCTTGGTCGTATCAAAGTGCATATTGGAAATGATGTAGTCGCCATGCTTTTTGAGCACGTTGGGGAACAACACTTGCTCAGCGCCTCTACCTTGGTGCGTCGGAATGACATACTTATAACCGGTAATGTCCTTGACGACTTTTTCGAGTTTGTAAAAACTGCGCGAACCGGCATAGGACTCGTCGCCCATCATTAACGCCGCCCACTGTCTGTCGCTCATTGCGCCGGTACCGGAATCGGTCAACAAGTCGATGTAAACGTCTTCTGCTTTGAGTGAAAACGGATTGTAGCCGGCTTCTTTCAGCGCCTTTTCACGCGCTTCGCGCGAAATGATGTTGAGCGGTTCCACCATCTTAATCTTGTAGGGTTCTGCCTTTGAAAAGTTCATTTAATCCTCCTTATTTATTATAAACTAATATTTTGCATGTGGTATATAGCGCACTGTGTCGACCAAGTTGAGCACTTGTTGACTAAATTTAGCGGCGTCGTGTCTGACGTAGCCGGCGTACTCCTCTAAAAAGTCGCCTTCTACTATTTTTATGCCGAGCGCGGAAATTCTACTGCGCTCAGGCGCACTAAATTTTAGTAAATGGGCGCATTTTTTCGCATAGCGCGCAGCTGCCGCCGAACTGACCGTCTGGTTGTTGACGAGCAGATAATCTATTGTATCGGCGCCAATCTGGTCGATGAGGACGTCGAGGTGATCGCCAACTGTCATCGCGTCGGTTTCGCCCGGCTGCGTCATTAAATTCATCGATACGACGACCTTTGCCGCAGTCTGACACAGTGCCGTTTTTATTTCAGGCATCAGCAAGCTGGGCATAATGCTGGTATACAAGCTGCCCGGACCGATTAAAACCAAATCGGCGTCTAGAATTGCCGTCACGCTCTCCGGATAGGCTTTGGCGTCTGCCGGATCGATAAATACTTTGTCAATTGCCGTCTTATTCCACTTGACGACATTGGGAATATTGGATTCGCCGCGCACGACATTGCCGTCTTCGAGTTTGGCGTACAAGACGATATCGTCGAGCGACACCGGTAAGACCCTGCCCGTCACGGCAAAAATATCGTGAATGTTGGCGAGCGCCTCATCAAAACTGCCCTGCATATCGGTCAATCCGGCAATGATCATATTGCCCAGTGAATGACCGGCAAACTGACCGCTCTTAAAGCGGTGTTGCATTAATCTTGCCATCAGCGGTTCGGCTTCGGAAAGCGCCACGATGCAGTTTCTGATATCGCCCGGCGGCAGCATGCCAAGGTCTTCGCGAATGACGCCCGAACTACCGCCATCATCGGCAACTGTGACAATTGCCGAAATGTGTTCGGTGTACTGTTTTAGACCGCGTAAAATGACACTTATCCCCGATCCGCCGCCAATTACTACTACTTTTGTCGCCTGCTTATTCATAGCGCCTCATTTCAAATCGCGGTGAACGATCGTTCGCATATAGCCACGCGAACCATAATCCGCACCCAGCTGATTGCAAATTGCCACGGAGCGATGCCTGCCACCTGTACAACCAATCGAAATGGTCAATTGATTTTTGCCGTCTTTAATGTATTGCGCAACTAAAAAGTCTAGCAAATTTATCAGTTTATCGTAAAATAAATGCGTTTCACGCCACTTAAAGACGTAATCTTTAATGGCTTGATCGTTGCCTGTTAAATTGCGCAATTCGACATCGTAATAGGGATTGGGCAAAAATCTGACGTCAAATAGCAAATCGCTATCCAAGGGCAATCCATTTTTAAAGCCAAAGGATTGAAATGTAATCGCAATCGCCTTGTCGACCGCCTCGCCCATGACGTTGACCTTAATGTACCGACGCAATTGATGACCGTTCATCTTGCTGGTATCGATTACCTGCGAAGCCATATTTTTAATGACCGCCATTTTGTGTCGCTCTATTTCAATGCCGTCGCTCAACACGCCGGAAACGCTAAACGGATGTAAGCGCCTAGTCTCTTTAAAGCGATTGATTAAGACCTCGTCGGAGGCGTCCAAAAATATAATCTCACTTTTTTCATATTGCTCAAGGCAAAGCTTTAAACGCTGCTCGATATCTTCAAAAAAGGGATAGCCGCGGGCGTCTATGCCGAGGGCAACTTTGTCGATTGGCTGCTTTAAAGACTCGCACATTTTTATAAACTGCATAATTAACGCAGGTGGTAAATTATCAATGCAATAGTAGCCAATGTCTTCTAAACTCTTTATCGCCGTCGACTTGCCGGCTCCAGATAATCCGGTGATAATTTTTATGTTCATTAAGCCCCCTCGAAGTCGCCAATCATGCGCACTTCAGTCTCTAACTCGACGCCGTATTTATCGCGTACCGTCTTTTGAATAAAGGCGATTAGCGTCTTGACGTCTGCGCATGTCGCGTTGCCCAAATTGACGACAAAACCGCAGTGTTTAGCGCTGACTGCGGCATCGCCAAAGCGCACGCCGCGCAGACCGGCATCTTGAACGAGCTTGCCGGCGTAATAGCCGGGCGGTCTTTTAAAAGTCGACCCGGCAGACGGCCATTCCAGCGGTTGCTTGTCGCGACGGCGCTGCATGAGGTCGTCAATTGTCGCCTTAATTTCTTTTTTATCGCCTCTTTCTAGCGATATGTCGACAGTTAACACAATATAGCCCTCGTCTTGAATGGCAGAACCGCGGTAGCGAAAGTTCAGTTTATCTGATGCTAAATTTATTACTGTGCCATCCGGCTTTAAAGCCGTCACCGATTCGACGACTTGTTTCATTTCGCCGTCATAGGCACCGGCGTTCATAAAGGCGGCACCGCCAATAGTTCCCGGTATGCCGTCGGCAAATTCAAAGCCGGTGAGGCCGTGCTCTAACGCCACTTTAGACACGTTGGCGAGCCGTGCACCGGCCTGCGCCACAATCGCAACATCCGATACTTGCACTGTACTAAAGCGCTCGCCGAGCACGATAACGGCGCCGCGTATGCCCTTGTCCGACACCAAGACATTGCTGCCATTGCCAAGCCACGTAATTTTTATTTGCTCGCCTTTTAAAAAATTATAGGCGTCGCAGATTTCCACGATGCTGGTCGGCGTCAACAGCAAATCTGCCGGTCCACCAATTTTAAACGAAGTATACTTTGACATCGCCTCGTCGACATACACGCAGTCGGCGGGTAAAAGCTGCCTTAATTTATCTATTATTCTTTGATCGATCATCTTTGCTCCCATTAGTGATATAGCCATCATGCAAATAAGTTTTTTTCTTGTAACTGTTCAGTTGAAAAGCATAAGATAGTTGTCATCTCGACTGTAGCGTAGCGAAATGGAGAGATCTCGTTTTTAAAACCCGAGATTTCTCGACGCTACAATTATGTTTGCTTCTTAAAACACCGCTCCTAAGGTCGCATTCTGATATTTTCCCGGTAATATCGAAATAACAGCTCTTGAGTGAACAGAGTCTTTTTCATTTATTATTATAACACATTACCAAATTGTTTAACAACATTGACACTTTCAATTATATGTTTATATGCTATACTTTAATCGAGTATAGACGCCAACGCGTAAATACTCTGGATTAAGCCTAATCCGTTTCCGAAAAAGGAGGTCAATGTGAAAAAATTTATTATACTATTACTAGCACTCGCCCTCGTCGGCAGCGGCTGTAGTAGCCCAAAATACGAAGAGGCTTACGACGCCGATATGGTGGTGCCCGAAACGATGGCGGCGACCGAAGCGCAAATGGATATGGCGGAAGAAAAACCTCGCGCAGCCAGTCAATCAGAAGGCATTGGCAGCGGTAGTTTGGGCGAACAAGGCGATTTTGACTACGGCAATCGCAAAGTCATTAAACGCGGTAGCATGTTAATAGAGACTGAACACTATCAAGAAAGCGTCGACGCCATTTACCGCATAACGAAAAATGCCAATGGCTATATTGAAAACTACCGAATACGCGGCGGTTCGGATCGCGCATCAGATCTTCACCGCGCCTATTATGATATTCGCGTACCACATGACAAGTACGACGACTTATTATTGCAAATGAGCGATATAGGCTTTGTCAAAAATAATCAATCTCGCATTGAAGACGTCTCCGATGTCTACTTTGACACCGAATCGCGCCTTAAGACGCTGCGCGTTCAAGAAGAGCGACTGCTCGCCTTAATGGAGAAAGCTGAAAAAATCGAAGACGTCATCGCGCTCGAAGAATCGCTTTCAGATGTTTTATACAGAATCGAGTCGTTGACCGGCAAACTTAAAAAATACGATAATCTGATAAATTATTCGACGGTGACCATCGAACTGGTCGAAGTCAGAAAAGAAGAGGCCAAAAACCAAAAGCAACAGGGCTTTGCCAGCAAATTGGCAAAGTCGTTCCAAAACGGTCTGAAAAATACACAATATGCCTTTGAAGGACTGCTGCTGTTACTCGCCGAAAACTTTGTCCTAATCGTCGTCGTCGCCATCGTCGTCTTTCTCATTAAAAAGCGCAAAATGCACTTTAAATTGCCGTTTAAGAAAAAGAAGGACGATGAATAAAACCGCTAACAGTTGATCAGGAAAAGCAAAGCCCAGTTGAAAGTCGAAAGAGGAAAGGACAGTCAAAGCCTTTAAATTCAAAAGCGAGATTTCTCAACTACTCCGCACTTGGCTTTATTGGCACTTTAAATTGCGGCACAACTTCTCGTTTAACGGGGCAACGGTGGAATTTATCGAAGCGCTTATGCTAACGCTGCGGGATTCCCTCCTGCAAATCCTCGCTAAAGCTGCGTCCATGCAGCTTTTACGCAACGCGCTCCGAAAATCTTTTGATACGCCCCTACTCGTCAAGTGCAGCGCAATTTTAAAGTACCAATACGCTTGTCGTGCTAAGTCGCTCAGCTAGATGACAAGCTATCATGAATTGTCAGAAAGTGCTAAGCGCGGCGGGAGGTATTGTTCTTTGTAGTGGTAGTTTCTAGCGTAGCGCTGCCACCTAAAAGTGCGGTGAAAACCGAGATGTCTCGACGTTGCTCGACATGACAAAGACGAGGCGGTCGAGATGACAGAGAGATGCGATCGAAATGAATAAAACCACTTCGCTTAGTCGAGCGTATGCACTAAGAATTCATAGCCGCGCTCGGCTAATTTTTCTTTTGGAATAAATTCTAATGCGGCACTGTTAATGCAGTAGCGCAACCCACCACTCTCGATTGGACCGTCGTTAAAGACGTGCCCGAGATGCGAATCCGCCACCCTGCTGCGCACCTCAGTACGTGCCATACCCAAACTAAAATCGTCGACATAGGTAACCACTTCGGGATCTATCGGTCTGCTAAAGCTCGGCCAGCCACAGCCCGATTCAAACTTATCGATTGAAGAAAAGAGCGGTTCGCCGGAGACGATGTCGACATATATTCCGGACTCAAAAGTGTCGTGATAAGCATTGCTAAAGGGCGATTCAGTTTGACAACTCTGCGTCACCTGATATTGCAATTCAGAAAGCTTTGCCCTAATTTCTGCGTCGTCCGGCACGCTGTAAAGTTTGGGATTAATGATGACTTCTTCTACCAAAAATAAATTGATATGACAGTAACCACCGGCATTTTTCTCCAAATAATCCTGATGGTACTCCTCCGCGTTATAAAAGTGCTGAAGCGGCTCGACTTCAATCGCGACCGGCGCCTTGCATTCAGCTTGCAATTTGGCAATGCGCGCTTCGATAATCGGCAAATCCGCTTCGTCGGTATAATATATGCCGGTGCGATATTGTACGCCGCTGTCGTTGCCCTGTCGATTGACGCTGACTGGGTCGATGACGCGCAAATAATAACGCAATAGTATATCGAGAGCGAGTTTTTCGGGATCATAAGTCACCTCAACCGTCTCGGCGTGACCCGAGCCCTTATAAACCAAATCCTCATAGCTGGGATTTTCGGTATTGCCATTGGCATAGCCACTGACCGAATCATAAACGCCGTAAATGCGCTCTAAATAAGCCTCAAGCCCCCAAAAACAGCCGCCCGCCAGATATATTTTCTTTAATTTGCTCTGATCAAAGTCGACGTCTAAATTGGGATTGACCGGCAAGTGTTCGCTCTGATGACCCTTTTCACTGCTCGCCACGACATCGCTATTCTTTTTAATTAATTCTTTTGTCTTCACATTACACCCCGCTAAAATAATGAGCATCGCCAATGTCAAAATCATTATCTTTTTCATAAACACCTCCGCGATGACTGGTAATTGTATTTATTCATTTATACCCAAAAGATGGCAGAGGAACCAACGGAAAGCAAAAGCGCCCTGCCGAATCGCCATAGGCGTCGACAAGGCGCAGTAATGCAAAAGTGCTAAAATCGAGATGTCGCGACGATGCTCGACCTGACATACAGAGCGTAAAAATCGAGATCTCTCCACTCACTACGCTCGGTCGAGATGACAAAAGGCACTATCGAAATGACAGCTTATCTCGTTATAAAATAAACTTGGCTTCGCGCAGCAGCTCACTCGCCTTTTCTGCATTTGCAGTCGAAACGAGTGCAATTGGACCGGTACAGCCCATGCCGCTCTCGGCGTAAATGCCATTTTGCATAAGCAGCTCAACGGCGTCTTCGAGATCCATAATATCGATGCCGGAAATCTGCTCGGTGACTACTTCCTTAGCTGGTGGTTCAAAGTCTTTTTTGTCGGACTGCGGCTTGGCAGTAGTCTCTTGTAAACCGCTGATAATGGCGTCGAGCCCGGCGCTTTGCGCCTTTTGATACTCGGCACTTACGACGTCGATAACTTTATTTTGCGCCAATTTAGCGGCATAGGCGAGTGCGTTGGCAACAACCGGTATACCGGATGCGCGCGACAAAATCAACACGGTCTTATCCATGTCGAAGCCGATGCCCGGACCGTAGCCAAAGCCATTTGCTTCGTAACTGCCGCCAGTCGTGTAAGACGAAAATACTTTCATCATAATGTTTCCGGTCAACGTATCCATGACCATTACATCGCAGGCACCTGCAAGTAAGTCGTTACCGCGCATAATGCTGCCGCCATCGGCGCGCGTCGACTCGGCAAAGTTAATTGTATAGCCATTTTCGTTCAGTTCGTAGAGGGCGCGCTGTACTTGTCTGGCGCCGTCGAGGTTTAATATGCCAACCGTCGGATTGGCAATGCCCATCGCCTTTGCCGTGGCAATGCCGTAGAGTGCATTCTTTAACATGGCGATTGTGCGCTGCGGTGCAGAAGTGCCCGTAGTCGTCGCCAAAAACATCTCTTTGCCGCGACCCGGCGTCAACACGCGGCCGACTGTCGACGTGCCGATATTAAAGTTGTAATGCATCGTTACACAGGCTTGAATTTCGCCGCTTTCGAGCATTTTTTCCATAATTTTGTGGGCGTCCGCTTCGCAATCAGTTTGCACGATTGGCAAATCGGTATCGGCTTTTTCGCCGATTAAGACGACGTCAAAATTGTCGTTTTGACGCACTGCCTGTTCGGCGCCCTGAATTAAATTGGATGCGCCGTGTTCGCTGCCCAAAGTCGTTAAACCAATTGTAACGCGCTTCTTAAAAGAGCCCGTCTCAACGCCTTTGGCAATGTCTAAAAACGACTGAGCAATAATATTTTTTAAATTCTTATCGTCCATCTTGCCCTCCTATTCGCTGAGGAGCTGCGTGGCAAATGCCTTCATCGATTCGGCAATCAATTGCTTAATGCGCGCTTCGGAAACGGCGGCGACTTCGCCCGTTTGACCGCTGTTGCGCTCCAAGATAACCGAAACGCCGTCGAATAAGTTAGTCATTCTACCGAGGAATAACGAACCCTTACCGACGATCATGACTTTATTTAAGTCGCCCGTCGTCAAATCGTCAACTGCGAAGCCGAGGTAAGGCACGCCGCTCGGAATGTGACCCTGCGTCGGCGCCCAGCCGGGCATGCCGTGATTTGTGACGAAGTTCATGAGATCTTTTCTCTCCATGTCGCCGCGCTTGACGCCCAAGGCAGCGATCATTTTATAGTTGGCTTCCGGTACGTCGCCGGCGCCCGCCGGTTTTGTAATATCCGGATTTTGCATTTCTACAGAATACTTGTCGATGTCAGTGATTTTTAAATTGCCCTTGTCGAGCGGATTCGTGACCAGCGACGTGATGACCGCCTGCGGTGAAGAACCAGTGCCAACTGTGTGGCGACCAACTAAGTCAGTTCTGATTAATGGGCTGACGCCGTCGTTCTTGCTGATTAAGATGGCAAAGCCGCCCAAGACGTCTTCTAAGATTGGCAATTCTTTTTTGACGTGGTCTTTACCGTTCATGCCGAGCTTTGCAGTGGCGCCACCGGCGACGATGACGACGTTGTCATAAGTGCCCGCTTGAACCAGTGAAGCTGCGTTGATTAAAGCGTGTACCGGTGCCGCACAGAAACCGCGCAGGTCAGAACCGGTTGCGTTGACTGCGCCGACCATTTCGGCAATTGACTTGGCAAAGTTGCCGCCACCGCGTTGGTTCATGTCGCCACAAGCCTCTTCTGAACACTCGATGACGTAGTCGATAGACGCTGCGTCGAGATTGTGCTTGGCGATTAAGTTTTTAAATGCGACGATACCAGACGCCTTGACGACCAAGTTTTCAAACATGACATGGGCGTTGAGGTTGGGGTCGATGTCGTGCGCCTTTGTGACGCAGCCGACCAGTTCGCCCTCATTGTAAATGCCCTCGGCGCCTTGCGCTTCTACTAAATCTTTTATTTCAGCAATAGAGACGGCTTTGTCGAGCTTGGCGAGTTCTTCTTCAGTCGCCAATGGATTTGCAGCATAGACCTGTTTTGCCTTGGCGGCAAAAGCTTCTTCCAATTTAACGATGCCGAAGACGTCTGAGATTTGCATCATGGCGATAAATTCAACTTGTGACATAATTTCGCCAAACTTGCCTTGATTAGTTGCACCTTCAACTGCCTTGCCGACCCATGGCTTTTCCATTTCGGCGAGCTGCGTCGGCGTTATATTGCCAATGTATGCCTGGTTCGGCGCGTATTCGACAACTTCACGATATGTTCTGAGGTGGTCATTTAACTTTTTTAAATACTCCGAATCCGGATTTGTTTGCTTTTCAGTTGTTTGCGTCGTTCCATTGTGTAAAATCATATCGGGAGTGTGTACGAGTATGTAGCCCGCATTTTTTACTACAGAATAGCTCATATTTATTTCCTCGCTTTATTTTATATTACAAAAGAGGCAGTGCAATATCACTGCACCGCCCCAGACTGTTGAAAAATGCCCAAACTTTGTTGCTGCGCACCTTGCCGACTCTTACGTATGTCTTTATACGCTGCGACCCGGCAAGATGCTTGCGCCTCGAACTTGAACATTTTCAACAGTCTGCAAATTATTAGCTTCTAGAAAATAGTTTGTTCAGTTACTTCTACCGTCAAGGCGTCAAGTGCCTTTTCGACGATGCCGCGTCTCAATTTCTTTTCTTGATCTGCGTCGAGTGCAGGATTGCCCAGCGGGTGCGGAATCGCGATTGCCGGAACAATTCTGTTGGCGCCTACCGTCATAGAAATCGGCGTAACCGTACAGACGTGTACGACTGGAAGACCAGTTGCCTCAATACCTTTTACCATCGTTGCACCGCAACGTGTACAGGTACCTCATGTAGAGGTTAGAATAACTGCATCTACGCCATCGGCGACGAGCTCTTGAGCGATTGCTTCAGAGAAAGCCTTGGCGTTTGCAACGGCTGTACCGTTACCAACTGTCGCGTAGAAATACTTGTGCAAGCTACCGATTTTACCCTCTTTTTCGAGGTCGCGTAAAACGTCGACGGGAAGTACGCGGTCGGCGTCTTCGTTACAGTAAACCGGATCGTAGCCACCGTGCGCCGTCTCATATGTTTCAACAGTTAAATCGAGAACGCCCTCGATGTCGTATTTGCCGTAGTTTTGCGCTGATGAAGAAGCAATTCTATCCGGATTGCCCTTTGGCACGACGCCACCTGACGTAACGAGTGCGATTTTAGCCTTAGATAAGTCGACGATCGGCTTGCCTGGTTCCACGTTAGAGAATTCAGGCATTGGATACTCTGTTTCATAGGCTTCGCCCTTGAGCTTTTTAACGAGCATTTCAACTGCGCGCTCAGCGCCGACTTTATCGGCAAAGTAATTGACGCGAATGCCTTTTTCCATGTAACCGTCTTCAGCCGGCGTGCCGATTGCTTCGCCCTTCAAGAGTTTTAAGGCGAACTTACCCATAACCGGTAAAGCTTTGCGCATTGTCGCAGCTGAATTGCCAGTTTCGATGATGTATACGTCTTTTTTATACATGTCGGCACCCGGGTTTTCGACGTACATTGCCGTCATAACCGGAATGTCAAGCGCTTCTTTAACTGCTTTTGCCATGGCGCCACAAGCTGTACCATAGCGACCGGCGTTAAATGCCGGACCAGCGATAAAGAGATCTGGCTGCTCTGCCTTGACCATTTCGAGAATTTCTGCAGTTGCAGATTCGATATTTTCGTTGAAATACGAGTCGCCGCAGACGATTGTCGCTACGATTTCAGCGGCGTCGCCCAATTCCTTGGCGAGTCCCATACCGGGTCCCATGACCTCTTTTTTGACTTCAGGCTTTACATCTGCCTTTTCTTCGCCGCCAATGCCGGCATAAAACTGATTGATATAGTGAACAACTTTATACTTTTTCATTTGCTGTGTTACCTCCCTTCGAACGGATTTATATAACAGCATGTTTTTGTTTACATTTCATTTTTAGATTCAAACTGAATCTTGCAGGTTCTTAAATTTGGAAATTTTTATTTGATGCGCAGAAGTTTTTATTTTGCTACTTGTTCTCTGATTGACTTCATTTCGTTGATGATTTCATCGACGTCTAATACCATCTCCATCATGCCAATCTGATCTTCGTATACCGCTTCGTCGACAATGCCCTTAAATTCTGGCTCGACGACGTGGTAGACAGTTAAGCCGAGTGCTACGTTAGTAAGCGGTCCGGCATATGTCGGGTCACCCAATGTGACTGTTTCTGCAGATAAACCAGCTGCTTCTGCTTCAGCTGCGCCGAATAATACGACCATGTTCTCTGCACCGTGTTCCTCTGTTAATGCTTTAACTCTTTTTTGATTTTCCAAATCCATCGCACCTGCGGCCGTTCAGACAAAACATTCTGTCGAAGAATAAACGACCTCGGCTGATGGTATGGATTTCAAGCATTCTTCGATCGCCTGGCTTGGAATACCGTCGCGATCGCCAATGATAATAACTTTTTTGTTATCTAACATACTCATTAGCTTCCTCCTATTAAATTGTTAATTAGTAAGTTTTTGCTGTTAATTTATTAAATCCTAATTCGTTGGTAGCACCAGTAATGACTTGTAATTCGGCTTCAATGCTGCCATCTTCTTTTAAGCTGCCCGCAAAGCCACCGGCAATCTTGTCAGTGTAGTCGAGCATGCCGATAACTTTATCCATCGGCGGTAAAACGATAACTTCGTTGGCATTACCACCAGTTACAACTGCGTCTGCAGCGGGGTCTGCGTCAGCCAATGATTGAGACGCGCCGTCTTGACCGGCGTATTCGTCAGTGACGATAACAGTCTTAACGCCTTCTGCTTCGATTTTTTTGCAGTTCATGATGAGGTCGGTATCGGGGTTACCGAAGCCCTCTTGCGATACGATTGCACCGTCGAGTCCGAGGTATTTGGTCAACTTGGCAGTCATGTTTGAAGAGCGCTTTTTATCGGCTAAGTATACGTTTTCATTCGTGACGATGACGCCCATAAAGTTGATTTCTTTACCGTGTTTAGCGTAAAGCGATTTGATAATCGGGTTGTTTAAGTGGTGATAAGTCGTATTTTTATCGCAAGCCGATACGCAGTTACCACTCAAGATTGCGCCGTCCATAACCTCTGTCGGATAGAGAATTGTCGGCACGATTTTCTTGGCGTCGACGCCGTAGACATACGTGTCGTGCAACAGACCTTGCGTTTGCAACATGTAAACATAGCCGACTTTAGGCAAATTCGGATACTCGTTTGCCTGCTCAAATAACGGCTTAGTCTCAAAGACTTCAACACTATCCGGCGTTAAATCCTTCGCCAATTTACCCAAGTGCGTCGCCGCCTTTAGACCCGCCATGCGCGCTGCTTGCTCGTACTCGTGTTGTTTTAAGCCCTCTTTTGGCTCAATCACGACTACCAAGTTGTGCAACTTACTGAAAGGCGTATAGTCGGCACCGGGACCAGACATGTCGATGATGCCCTCTTGGAAACCGACGATGCGACCGCAAGTCACAACAGCCATACCGGACAACTTGTGTGTTACACCGCTACCGACGATGTCGACATCTGCCATAACGCCAGGAAAGATGCCGCCGTCATCAGATACTTTGACGCGCGGTTCGATGACGTCTTTAACCGGTGTAATTCTGGTAGAGTCACCCGGCTTTGCGTAATCGATTTCAATTGACTTAATGTTTTCGTCTTCCAACAATAACGCTTTTAATTCTTCTCGGTTAACGTGCAAAACGCCGTTTTCAACCTTTGAGACGTCGCCAAATACGATGTCTTTAATTTCAATACTTCCCACTTCTAAACGCAATTTACACCTCCTAACTGGACAATTAAATACAAACTATCCCAAATGCTTTTTGATCATGTCTTCGATCATTTGTTTATTTACTTCTTTACCAGTCACTTCATCGAGCTTCGCGCCATCTTTGTAAATTGAAATATTCGGCAAGCCCAATACGCGCTGCGAAATTGCCAATCTACGGGCTTTTGTGGTGTTCAGTTTGGCAAATTTTAATTGCTCTTTATAGGCGTCAGCAAGCGCCTCTACGTCGGGGAATAATGCCTTACATGGTTCACAGGAATCGCCCCAAAAATCGACTACTACCAAACCTTCTGCCTGTAAAACTTCTGCTTCAAAATTGTCTTTTGTTAACTCTAGCATATCTCCTCCTCATTCTAAACTTTCAATATATTTTTCAGCCTGCGTGGCGGCGATAGCGCCGTCTGCAACAGCTGTGACAACCTGTCTAAGCGATTTTTGTCTGATGTCGCCGGCTGCGAATACGCCGGGGATTTTCGTTTCCATTAAGTCGTTAGTCACGGCGTAACCGGAATCGTCGAGTTCGATCAGATCTTTAAAGAGTTCGTTTTGCGGTAAGTAACCGACGAACACGAAAATGCCAAATGTGCCGTCGTCTTCAGGCGCTTCAACTTCGGCGAGTTCACCGGTAACCGTATCTTTAAAGACGATTGACGTAACGATGCCGTCGCCCTTAATTTCTTCGACAACAGAATTCATTCTAAATTCAATTTTGTCGTTTTTTGCCGCCTTTTCGACGATTGACTTCGCTGCGCGGAATTCGTCGCGACGGTGTACAACCGTTACCTTGCGGGCAAACTTTGTTAAGAACATCGCTTCTTCAAGCGCAGTGTCGCCGCCGCCGATTGCGTAAATTTCGAAATCGGTAAAGAAGTCAGCGTCGCAAGTCGCACAGTAAGATACGCCCTTACCGGTGTATTCTTTTTCGCCCGGGCAACCGATTTTGCGCGGCGATGCACCCGTTGCCAAAATAACCGACTTAGCTTCGTAAACCGTGCCACTTTCGGCGGTTACTTTTTTAACTTCGCCAGCTAAGTCGAGTGAAACGATGCCATCTCTTTTTATTTCAGCGCCAAAATCTTGACACTGTTTGACCATTCTTGCTATTAACGTCGGACCGGTCTCTTCCTCAACACAGCCCGGGTAGTTTGCAACTTCACTGGTGATGACGATTTGACCGCCATTTTTATCTTTTTCCAAAATCAGTGTCGACATTTTGGCGCGCGCTGCATAAAGTCCTGCAGACAGTCCGGCGGGACCGGCGCCAATGATAATTAAATCGTACTTCATTGCCATAAATCCTCCTCTTTTACACTTGTCAATGCGTTGGTTATCAATTGTGAATCTATTAATTTGAAATCTTCTAATACTTTTTCGGTGAGCACGCGGTGGTCTGACGGTTTTTTGAAATTGGTCGCCATCGCAATTGCATTTTCAATGATTTGTAGCGACTGCATATCCAATGCAGCTACAGTAGCGTTCAGCGCGATAGATTTATAGGGCGACTCAAAGGGTTTAACGCTACCGGAGAGCGGATGCGTCAAGAGTTTGTGCCCTTTGTGCACGAGGTCGCGCACCGACCGCAGCACAGCTAAGACATCTATTTCGTCAATATATTGAATATCATAATCAACTTGGTCGTTTAAAGCCTCTGCGCGTATTGAATTGTTATTTGTTACGACAATTACTTTCATACTAGTCCTTAAATCCGAGATTTCGTAATCTCTATAATTTGCTCGCGACGATGTGTTAAGCGCAAAAATGCAAAAAGAGGCGGTTAAACCACCGCCTCTGTCATCGACCTGAGAGATTCTCCCACAGCGGGATTGCACCTTCGGTATTTGCCTAAACAAAATTTTCAGAGTTTCGTCATACACCGATCCTCTTTACCTGAGAAATTTACTGTCCTGGCATTTGAACAGCTTATACCTTCGGTCATCAAATATGATTGTCTCTCGGTGTAATCTTCCGCGTATTCAATTTTAATCTGTTAACGATTAGACAATTTGATTATATAGTATATTTTCCCTTTTAGCAAGCAATTTATTTAATAGAAAGAACAAAATTTTGTTCAGTTTTATTACTTTCGTAACTATCTCTACCGAATATTAAAATTTGCCCTTTGATT